>Ga0196981_1000180_pt1 | contig 45264 bp, 45 predicted proteins | sample S3_2013CmetaG_FD_155462 | JGI IMG/M metagenome (GOLD analysis project Ga0196981, IMG submission 155462) | Soil microbial communities from Anza Borrego desert, Southern California, United States - S3_20-13C | ecosystem: Environmental > Terrestrial > Soil > Desert | place: USA: California... | reverse complement strand
CATCGTGATCGCCGCCGTCAGCGTCGTCTTGCCGTGGTCCACGTGACCGATCGTGCCGATGTTGCAGTGCGGCTTGTTACGTTCGAACTTTTCCTTGGCCATGGCCAAAACTCCTGTGGCCCTGGCCCAGAGATGGGGAGCGGGCGTTGGTCAGCTAGAGAATTCTGGAGCGGGTAGACGGAATCGAACCGACATATTCAGCTTGGAAGGCTGCTGTACTACCATTGTACTATACCCGCACGGAGACTGCGTCGGCCCGAGGGCCTCCGCAGCCGATCCTCCTCGTCGTCCCGGCCGGCCGTTTCGAAAGCGCGTGGTGGGGGAAGCAGGACTCGAACCTGCGAAGCTTACGCAGGGGATTTACAGTCCCCCCCCTTTGCCGCTCGGGACATTCCCCCAGCGCGCTTTTCGAACCGTCGGGCCGTCGCGACGTTGGTCTTTCGACCCCCGGCGCAACAAAAGCTCTCGGTGTCTCGCGTCGCCTGCGATAGGAGGGGCGCCAGACCCGAAAGCCCTCAGGGCTCCAAATCGGAGGGCGTCTTATAGTGTCGAGAAATCCAGAACGCAACGACCGGAAATCGGGCAAAAAACCGGCATCCGGAGGCCGGCCCGGCGGGCGTTCGGACGGGACCCGCCCGTCCGACAAGGGCGCGCCGAAGAGCGGCGGCTGGAACCCCAATCCGCCGGCCCGCGCCGCCGATTCCGCGCCCCGCCCGCCGCGCGGCGGCAAGGCGGACGCCGACAATTTCGTCTGGGGCCGTCACCCCGTGCTGGCCGCCCTCGCCAATCCGGCCCGCAAGGGCATGGGCCGGCTGCTGGCCGTCGGGGACCGCGCCGCCGAGATCGAGCGCGACCGGCTGGCCCCCCATGGCCACAAGGTCGAGGTCATCGAGCCGCAGGCGCTGGACCGGATGCTGCCCGCCGGGGCCGTGCACCAGGGCTTCGCCTTCAAGGTCCAGCCGCTGGAAGGCGTGGCGCTGGAGGACATCGCCGAGCCGGCGTCCGGCGTCATCGTCATGCTGGATCAACTGACCGACCCCCAGAACGTCGGGGCCATCTTCCGCTCGGCCCTGGCCTTCGGCGCGCGCGGGATCGTGGTGCAGGACCGGCATTCGCCGGCGCTGGCCGGTGCGCTGGCCAAGGCCTCGGCCGGGGCGACCGAACGCCTGCCCTGCGCCCGGGTGACCAATCTGAGCCGGGCGCTCGAACGCCTGGCCGACCTCGGCTGGCGGGCGGTCGGCCTCGACGGCGCGGCCGAGGCGACGCTGGAAGAGGCCCTGGACGGCCGGCCGACCGTGCTGGTCCTTGGCTCGGAAGGCGACGGCATCCGCCGCCTCGTGGCCGAACACTGCGACGTGCTGGCGAAGATCCCCATGCCGGGCGGTTTCGAAAGCCTCAATGTGTCCAACGCCGCGGCGGTGGCCCTCTATGTGGCCACGCGCGCGCAATCTGGAACCTGAGGGCGGTTCGCGGCTTGCCGAACCCGTCTCCCCTGCCCTAACAGCGCCGCATGGAATTTCTGAGCTCTCCCGAACTCGCCTCGCAGATGGCCGCCCTCGGCCAGGTGCTGATGATCGACCTGGTGCTGGCCGGCGACAACGCCGTGGCCGTGGGCCTCGCCGCCGCCGCCCTGCCGCAGGAGCAGCGCCGCAAGGCCATCCTGATCGGCCTGGCCGCGGCCGTGGTGCTGCGCATCGGCTTCGCCCTGATCACCGTGCAGTTGCTGGCCATCATCGGCCTGCTGCTCGCCGGCGGCGTGCTGCTGCTGTGGGTGTGCTGGAAGATGTGGCGCGAACTGCGCGAGCAGGCCACCCATGACCAGGCCGAGGCGGAGCACGAGCTGGAGCTCGCCCTGGCCATCGAACACGGCAAGGGGCCAAGCCCGGAAGAGCTGGGCCTGAAGCGCAAGACGCTCGGCGCCGCCCTGGTCCAGATCATGATCGCCGACGTGACGATGTCGCTGGACAATGTGCTGGCCGTGGCCGGCGCGGCCCACGATCATCCGATGATCATGGTGTTCGGCCTGGTGCTGTCGATCGCCCTGATGGGGATCGCCGCCACCTTCATCGCCCGCCTGCTCAACAAGCACCGCTGGATCGGCTACGTCGGCCTGGTCATCGTGCTCTGGGTGGCGCTGCACATGATCTGGGACGGCGCCCGCTCGGTGGTGGTGCGGACCGGGAACACCGAAGCCTTCAACCGCTCGGCCCCGGCCCTCCTCGACATCTCGGCCCACGAGGTCGAGGAATTCACCCGGGGCACGGCCGACGAACATGCAACCGGGTCGCCCGGCGTATCGGCGAACACAGCGGCGAAGGCCGCTCCGCCCGCCCCCTGAACCGCAAAAAAGGCCCGGAGCGATCCGGGCCTTTTCTTTCACGCCCGTCAGCCGGCCCGCGACCGGAACCAGCCGCTGCCCAGGTGGCCGTTGTGCCCGCAGTACGGACGCTGGCCCTGCCCGCCGTCCGGATCCCGTTCCTCGATCCGCAGCATCCCGCCCGTGACCGTGGCCAGGATGCGCCAGCCGGGCTCGCCGTCCACCTCGACCGTCAGCACGCGGTTCGACACCTGTCCGGTCCCGGAGACTTCGCAGGTCCAGCGCGCGTTGACCGGACTGGCGGTGCTGATCGTCAGCTTCAACCGCCCGTCTGCGAGCGCCTCGATCTCCGCCACGCCGGCGGCGTTGCGCCACCGGCCGGTCAGCCCGGCGCCTCGCCGGGTGTCGATGCCGTCGAGGAAGGCGATGCGGTCGCTCATCCGGTCGGCCAGATTCGGAAAATCAGACCACTGTTCCCGGTATTCGAACCATTCGTTCCGCGCGCCGAGAAACCAGCGCTGATCCTCGCCGAGCGCACGCCGGGCCTCGGGGGACAGGGCGCGGCGGACGGCGACATAGCGCCGGTCCATGCGCATATCCAGCCGCGCAAGCTCGAGACTGGAGCAGATGGCGTCCTCGACCGGCTCAAGCGCCGCGGTGCAGTCGAACGACGGCCCCTCGACGATCTGGGGGCTGGCCAGAGCGAGCGCGAACAATCCGGTCAGCATGCCAAACCTCCCGTCGGCGGCCCGGCAGGGTCACGCCGCCCCGCGCGGCCGTCAAGCGGGAGGGTCAGGCCTCGGCCCCGCCGAACCGCTCCGACCACTCGGCCACCTGGGCGTCCTCGATCTTGGTGAACAGCACGCCCGCGGCGGCCACGGCCTGACCGCGCGGCAGCTGATCCAGCAAGGCCTCGTCCGCCGCCGGCCAGCGGAGATCGCTCGCCCCCACCGCCGCCGCGATCTTCTCGGCCGAGAACGGCATCACCGGCGCCGCCAGCCGCGCGAACAGGGCCACCAGGTTCAGCCCGGCCCGCACCCCGACCGCCGCGCGGTCCACGTCGGTCTTGAGGGCGGTCCACGGCGCCGCCTCCTGCAGATATTCGTTGCCCAGCACCCAGACCGCGCGCAGGGCCTGGCAGGCCTTGCGGAACTCCATCGCCTCGAACGCGGCCGTGGCCTCGGCGATGCCGGCGGCGAGGTCGGCCTCCAGCTTGGCCTCCAGCGGCCCCGGCTCGCCCGCATCCGGCACGACGCCGTCGAACTTCGATTCCGCGAACTTGACGATTCGGTTGACGAAATTGCCCAGCACATCGGCCAGGTCCTTGTTGGTCGAGGCCTGGAAATCCTCCCAGGTGAAGGCCGAGTCCGAATGCTCCGGCCCGTAGGCGGTCAGGCGCCAGCGCCAGTAGTCGGCCGGCAGCAGCTCCAGCGCCTGGTCCATGAATACGCCGCGCTTCTGGCTGGTCGAGAATTTGCCGCCGTACCAGTTCAGCCAGTTGAAGGCCTTCAGCGTGTCGACGGTCTTCCACGGCTCGCCCGAGCCGAGGATCGTCGCCGGGAAGCTGACGGTGTGGAAGGCGACATTGTCCTTGCCCATGAACTGGACGTAGCGGACGTCGTCCGCACCCTCGTCGGTGCGCCACCAGTCGCGCCAGGTCCGGCCGGTGGCGTCGGCCCATTCCTCGGTCGCGCCGATGTATTCGATCGGGGCGTCGAACCAGACGTAGAAGACCTTGCCCTCCATGCCCGGGCGCGGTCCGCCGTCGGGACCGACCACCGGCACGCCCCACTTCAGGTCGCGGGTGATGCCCCGGTCGATCAGTCCCTCGTCGAGATGTTTCAGGGCGATCGACTTCGCCAGCGTCTGCCAGTCGGTCTTCGACTCGATCCAGGCCCGGATGCGGTCGGCCAGCTTGGTCTGCAGCAGATACAGGTGCCGCGTGTCGCGCACCTCGAGATTGCGCGAGCCTGACACCGCCGAATAGGGATCGATCAGGTCGGTCGGGTCGAGCAGCCGCCCGCAGTTGTCGCACTGGTCCCCCCGCGCGCCGACATAGGCGCAGTGCGGGCAGGTCCCTTCCACATAGCGGTCGGGCAGGAAGCGGGCGTCGTCGACCGAATAGATCATCCGGTCGACCCGCTCCTCGATCAGGCCGTTCTTCTCGAGGACGTCGGCGAAATGCTGGGTCAGGCGATGGTTGGGCGCGTTCGACGAGCGGCCGAACCAGTCGTAGCTGAGGCCGAACCGCTCGCCCGCGGTCTTCTGGATCTCGTGCTGCTCGTCGCAATAGGTCCGCACGTCCTGCCCGGCCGCGGCGGCGGCCAGCTCGGCCGGGGTGCCGTGCTCGTCGGTCGCGCAGATGTAGAGCACCTCATGCCCCTGGGCCCGCTTGAACCGGGCGTAGACGTCGGCCGGCAGCATCGACCCGGCCAGATTCCCCAGATGCTTGATGCCGTTGATATACGGCAGGGCCGAGGTGATCAGGATGCGGGCCATGGGAATCCGGGAGTCGGGGGGAGCGGACGGATATAGAGGCCATGGCCGCTGACGTCACCTCAGCCTGTGCGATCACGGGCGCCGGGTGTAAATTCCGGCCATGGCCATCATCCCCACCGTCAAATGCAGCGACATCCTGCGCTCGGTCGACTTCTACACCGGCGTGCTGGATTTCGAGGTGCGGCGGGCGTGGTCCGAGCTGACCGACCCGGGCTTCGCCTGGCTCACGCGCGGCGGCGATGTCCTGCACCTGTCCAGCCACCGCGGCGACGGCGTCTTCGGCCAGGCGGTCGTCGTCGACGTCCCCGAGGTCGACGCCCTGTTCGAAACCTTCCGCGCGCGCGGCCTCGATCCGTCGCACAAGCCGGACTCGCCCGTCCATCAGGGACCTCTCGACCAGACCTGGGGCACGCGCGAATTCTATGTCGACGACCCGGACGGAAACACCTTGCGGTTCACCCGGCGCTAGGCGGGAATTCGAAAACGTCGCGATCCTTGCCGTCCGGAAACCGCTCGCGAACGATCCGGCTCCCGCCCAGACTCGCGATCAGGCTGCGCGCGGCCGCGTTGTCGTCGTCGCAATGCGTCTCGACCCGTGGCCAGCCCAGGCTTTCATGGCCGAACCGGATCGCGGCAAGCGAGGCCTCGCGCGCGAAGCCCTGCCGTCGTTGCTGCGGCAGCACCCACCAGGTCAGCTCCGGCCGGGGCCAACCGGTCGGCCAGTACAGGCCGCATCCTCCCACGGCCTCCCCGTCGTCACGCCGCTCGACCACCCACATTCCGTAGCCGCGCAGGCTCCAGTGGCCGAGATCGCGGGCCAGCCGGCTCCAGGCCGCGACGGGCGAAAGGGGGCCGCCGTAGAAGGCCGAAGCCTCGGCGTCCCCGTAGAAGCGGACATATATCGCGCTGTCCGCCTCCCGGGGGGCCCTGAGCACCAGCCGTTCGGTGAGGATTTCAGTGATGTCCGTCATGCCGCCGCCACCCTGCGCTCAGGCCGCGACCTGCGGCAGCCGCCTCGCCACCCTGACGAACCGCCCCGTCAGCAGCGCCGACGACACCAGGCTGGCGATGATCACCGCCCAGACCAGTCCGTCGACCCCGATCTGGTGCGCCAACCCCCAGCCCAGCGGCATCATCACCAGGGTGTAGGCCCCGAAATGCATGATGGTCGGCCACCAGACGTCGCCCGCCGCGCGGTTGGCCGAGGCCGAGACCACCTGGATGCCGTCGGCCACGAAGAACAGCGTCGCCAGCACCAGCGCCGGTATCACCACCGCCAGCAGGGCCGGATCGCGGTTGTAGGCGCTGGCCACCCACGGCGCCGTCGGCCACAGCACCAGCGCCACCGCCAGCGTCAGGGCGCTGACAACCCCGATCCCGACCAGTCCGGCCCGCAGCACGCCGCGTCCGTCGCCGGCGCCATAGGCCCGTCCGACCAGCACCGCCGTCGCCGCCGACAGCCCCATCGGGACCATGAAGACGATGGCCGAGACGTTCAGCACGATGGTCCAGGCCGCCGTCTCGATCGCCCCCAGCTGGCCGGCGATGAAGGTCATGGCCGCGAAGGCCCCGACCTCGATGAAATAGCTGGAGCCCGCGCCGTAGCCGATCTTTCGCTGCTCGCGCTCGGCGGCGGGATCGCGGCGCGGGCGGTCGAACACGCCCAACCCCCGCGCGCCGGGCAGGCGCACGATGTAGACGATCAGGAACACGGCCAGGGAGGTCCGCGCGAAGAAGGTCGCCCAGGCGGAGGCCACGGCCCCGTCCAGCCCGATCCCCGGCAGGTCGGGCACCAGCAGCAGGTTCAGCGCCAGGTTGATGCCGTTGGCCACCCACATGGCCCACATGCCGGCGCGCGGCCGGTGCATGGCCTCGAGGAAGAACTGGGCCGCCACGCTGACCAGATAGCCGGGCATCGACAGGGCGAAGACCACCAGCACCGGCGACGCCCCCTCGCCCAGCCCATCGGCCAACCCCATGTGGCGCAGCGCCCACGGCCCGACCAGGATCATGCCGATCATGGCGGCGATCCCCAGCTGCAGCGAATAGACCACGCCCCGGCGCAGCACCGCCCCGACCTCGGCCCGCCGCCCCTCGCCGAGGAAGCGGGCGGTCATCACCTGCACCCCCATCATCAGCCCGACCGCCGTGGTCACCACGATCGCCGTCGGCGCCAGCGCCAGCGAGCTGTAAGCCAGCTCCAGCCCGGACCAGTTGCCGACCACGATCACGTCGGTCAGCCCCATGGTCATGATGCCGATGCGCGCCAGCACCACCGGCCACGCGAGGTGCAGCAGGTCTTTCAGGGTGGCGCGGGTCTGGGGGCTGAAGGCGATCATGGGAGGCGCGACAGGCCATGGGGAGCGCGCGGGGTCAACCCGGGTTTGCGAGCGGGTGACATAAGCTCTCTTTGCTTTCGTCATTCCGGGCGCAGGCGCGCAGCGCCGGAGACCCGGAACCCAGCGGCGCGCGCGAGCGCGAACCTGTCGGGAGCACAGGCGCCTGACTCCCTCTACATCCGGTGTTTCGCCGCCGTCGCGGCGCCGCTGGGTTCCGGGTCTGCGGCCCGCTGCGCGAGCCTTCGCCCGGAATGACGATGGCTAATTGCTATGGAGCGTTCGCCGGAACCACCCTAAACCAGCCCCATGCCCAAGCTGACGTCCGCCATCGATCCGAACAGCCCGGCCTTCAAGGCCCTCGACGCCCACAACCGCGCCCTCAGGGACGAACTCCACGCCCGCGTCGCCCAGGCCGCGCTCGGCGGCCCCGAGAAGTCCCGCGAACGCCACGTCGCGCGCGGCAAGCTGCTCCCCCGCGACCGCGTCGAACGGCTGCTGGACCCCGGCTCGCCCTTCCTCGAGATCGGCCAGCTGGCCGCCAACGACATGTACAAGGGCGAGGCCCCCGGCGCCGGCATGATCTGCGGGATCGGCCGGGTCTCGGGCCGCGAGGTGATGATCGTCGCCAACGACCCGACGGTGAAGGGCGGCGCCTATTTCCCGATGACGGTGAAGAAGCACCTGCGGGCCCAGGAGATCGCCGAGCAGAACAACCTGCCCTGCGTCTATCTGGTCGATTCCGGCGGCGCCAATCTGCCGCACCAGGCCGAGGTCTTCCCCGACCGCGACCACTTCGGGCGCATCTTCTTCAACCAGGCGCGGATGTCGGCCAGGGGCATCCCCCAGATCGCCTGCGTCATGGGCAGCTGCACCGCCGGCGGCGCCTATGTCCCGGCCATGTCGGACGAGACGGTGATCGTCCGCGAACAGGGCACCATCTTCCTCGCCGGCCCGCCGCTGGTGAAGGCCGCCACGGGCGAGGTCATCTCGGCGGAGGAACTGGGCGGGGCCGAGACCCACGGCCGCCGCTCCGGCGTGGTCGACTATGTCGCCGAAAACGACGAGCACGCGCTCGAGATCGTCCGCACCATCGTCGACAGCCTGAACACCGTGAAGCGGGTCGACCTCGACGTGCGCGAGCCCCGCGCCCCCGCCTTCGACGCCGAAGAGCTCTACGGCCTGATCCCCGACGACGTCCGCGCCCCCTACGACGTGCGCGAGGTCATCGCCCGCCTCGTCGACGGCTCCGAGTTCGACGAGTTCAAGGCCCTGTACGGCACGACCCTGGTCTGCGGCTTCGCCCGCCTCTGGGGCTACCCCGTCGCCATCCTCGCCAACAACGGCGTGTTGTTCTCCGAGAGCGCGCTCAAGGGCGCCCATTTCATCGAACTGGCCTGCAAGCGGAAGATTCCGCTGGTCTTCCTGCAGAACATCTCGGGCTTCATGGTCGGCGGCAAATACGAGGCCGAGGGCATCGCCAAGAACGGCGCCAAGCTGGTCACCGCCGTCGCCTCGGCCGAGGTGCCCAAATTCACCGTCCTGATCGGCGGCAGCTTCGGGGCCGGCAACTACGGCATGTGCGGCCGCGCCTTCGGTCCCCGCTTCCTGTTCACCTGGCCCAACAGCCGGATCAGCGTCATGGGCGGCGAACAGGCCGCCGCCGTCCTCGCCACGGTCCACCGCGACGCCGAGACCTGGACGCCCGAGGAGGCCGAGGCCTTCAAGGCCCCCGTCCGCCAGAAATACGAGGACGAGGGCAATCCGTACCACGCCACCGCCCGCCTCTGGGACGACGGGGTCATCGATCCGGTGCAGACCCGGGATGTGCTGGGGCTGGCGATCAGCGCCAGCCTCAATGCGCCGATCCCGGAGACGACGTTCGGCGTGTTCAGGATGTGATGGGGATGCGCATCGGTGTCCCCATCCTCATCCTCGGCTTCGCGCTGTCTGCCTGCGCCACGGCGACGGATCCCCTTCCCCCTGCGTTCGACGGAGCGTGGGACCTGACGCCGGCCGCCTGCGCCGATCCGGATGGCTTGTCCCGCCTCGGCATCGCGGGCGCCACACTTCAGTACTACGAATGGGGCGGGAACGTCCTCTCCGCCCGGTCAGACGGCGACGGCCCGGTCCGGGTGGTGCTGGACTGGTGGGACACGAGCGACACTGACGCCAACGAACAACCGATCACCCGGCGTCGCACCGGCGAGCTGACGCTTTCGCCGGATCGATCCACTCTCCAGATCGTCATCGACGGTGAGGCGACGTCCTACGTTCGCTGCCCTGCGGCGCCCCGGTGACCGCAAACCGGCCGAAGCCACCGATCACCCCGCCCGCAGAATCCTCTCCATCGCCTTCCCCTTCGCCAGCTCGTCGACCAGCTTGTCGAGGTAGCGGAGCTCGCGCATGAAGGGGTCCTCGATCTCCTCGACCCGATATCCGCAGATCATGCCGGTGATCAGCGTCCGCGCCGGGTTCATCGCCGGGGCCCCGGCGAAGAAATCCTCGAACGTCGTCCTCGCCTCCAGCAACGCCTCCAGCTGCGCCTGCGAATAGCCCGTCAGCCAGCGGATCACCTGATCCACCTCCGCCCGCGTCCGGCCCTTCTTTTCCGCCTTGGCGACATAGTGGACGTGGACGCTGGCCACGCTCGTCCGGCGAATGCGATCGGTCGCGCTGGCCGCCATCACGCACGCTCCATGTTCCGTTCCGCCCGCCGCGCGTTATACCGTTGATGCCGCAGGAGACCATCATGGCCGACCCTACCCCCGCCGACCTCAACGCCCTCGACGTCACCCCCGCCGAGGCGGCCGAGATCAACGCCATCTCCCATCCGCTGCTGGCCGGCGCGGCGCCCGACGCCAATGACGAGCTGGTGCAGATCCGCTCGACGGCCGACGGCGTGGTCTTCGTCACCATCAACCGGCCCGAGAAGCGCAACGCCTTCGACGCCCCGACCGTCGCCGCCCTCTACGAGGCCTACGAAACCCTCCAGGGCGCCGACCATGTGCGCGTCGTCTTCGTGCGCGGCGCGGGCGGGACGTTCAGCGCCGGGGCCGACCTCGGCTGGATGCGCGACGCGGCCGGCTGGTCCGAGAGCGACAACCGCGACGACGCCATGGGACTGGCGAAGATGCTCAAGGCCCTGCACGACGTCCCGGCCCTGACCGTGGCCGTCGTCGAGGGCGCGGCCATGGGCGGCGGGGCCGGCATCGTCGCCGCCTGCGACATGGCCGTGGCGGTCAAGGGAACCCGCTTCGCCTTCTCCGAGGTCAAGCTGGGCCTGATCCCCGCCACCATCGCCCCCTATGTGGTCGAGGCCGTCGGCGCCCGCACCGCCCGGGCCCTGTTCATGACCGCCGACGGCTTCGACGCCGACGCCGCGAAGGACTTCGGCCTGGTCGGCCATGTGCTCGCCTCCGCCGACGAGATCGACGGCTTCGTCACCGCCTTCTCCGACAGCATGAAGGCCTGCGCCCCCGGCGCGGTCGGCGACGCCAAGCGTCTGGTCCACCACGTGGCCGGCCACAGGCTGGATCACGGCCTGATGGAGGACACCGCCCGTCGCATCGCCCACGCCCGCGTCTCCGACGAAGGCCAGGAAGGCGTCCGCGCCTACCTCGAGAAGCGCAAGCCCCGCTGGGCGGAGTAGGCGGCGCCATCCACCCACCAACGGCTATCGTCGTCCTTCGGCAAGCCGCGCAGCGGCGCAGACCGGAGGCCCCGGCGGCGCGCGCGAGCGCGACCCTGCCGGGAGCGCCCTGCTGAACCCGCCTGCCTGAACAGGTCGCCTTCGGCGCCGCTGGGTCCTCCGGTCTCGGCTTCGCCTCGCCGAAGGATGACGATAGCGGTGTGGGGAACCATGACGCTGTGCTGACAATCCGCGAATCCATAGTCGGGTTCAGCGGAAAATCTCCGGCACTTTCAAGCATATCGCAGATTCCCGAACCGATCTTCCCGCCGCAGGAAGCCGCCGTCATACACTCCTGCCCATCCCGTCAGTCGGGAGGCGTCCCGTCCAGTGTCCCATCCATCCCCCTCGACGAGTCAGACTCTTCAGACTGTTCAGACCCTGTTTTTCGTCTGACCCCTCCGCCTCCGCCGTCCCTTCTCCCGCATCGGAACTCCGGCTAGACACGACCCATGTTCAAATCCGTCCTGGTCGCCAATCGCGGCGAGATCGCCTGCCGCGTGTTCCGCACCGCCCGCCGCATGGGCCTGCGCACCATCGCCGTCTATTCCGAAGCCGACGCCGGCGCCCTGCACGTCCGCGAGGCCGACGAGGCGGTGCTGATCGGCCCCGCCCCGGCCCGTGAGTCCTACCTCGACGCCGCGAAAGTTCTGGCAGCCGCGAAGCAGACCGGCGCCGAGGCCATCCACCCCGGCTATGGCTTCCTGTCCGAGAACGCCGACTTCGCCGAGGCGGTCGCCGCCGCCGGCATCGTCTGGATCGGCCCGAAGCCGGCGTCGATCCGCGCCATGGGCCTCAAGGACGCCGCCAAGATGCTGATGATCGAGGCCGGCGTGCCCGTCACCCCGGGCTATCAGGGCGAGGACCAGTCCGACGCCGTCCTGACCGCCGAGGCCGCCCGTATCGGCTATCCCGTCCTGATCAAGGCCGTCGCCGGCGGCGGCGGCAAGGGCATGAAGCGCGTCGACCGCCCCGAAGACTTCGCCGACGGCCTCGCCTCCGCCCGGCGCGAGGGCCAGTCCTCCTTCGGCGACCCCCGCGTCCTGATCGAGAGCTACATCACCCGTCCCCGCCACATCGAGGTGCAGGTGTTCGGCGACAGCCATGGCAATGTCGTCCACCTCCACGAGCGCGACTGCTCCCTGCAGCGCCGCCACCAGAAGGTCATCGAGGAGGCCCCCGCGCCCGGCATGGACGCGGCTGTCCGCAAGGCCGTCACCGACGCCGCCGTCCGCGCCGCCCGCGCCGTGAACTACGAGGGCGCCGGCACCATCGAATTCATCGCCGACGCCTCCGACGGCCTCAAGGCCGACCGAATCTGGTTCATGGAGATGAACACCCGCCTCCAGGTCGAGCACCCGGTCACCGAGGCGGTCACCGGCGTCGACCTCGTCGAATGGCAGTTCCGCGTCGCCGCCGGCGAGCCGATCCCGCTGAAGCAGGAAGACATCCCCCTCAACGGCTGGGCCATGGAAGCCCGCCTCTACGCCGAGGACCCGGCCAACGGCTTTCTGCCCAGCATCGGCAGGCTGGAGCATTTCCACCTGCCGGAGGACATCCGCGTCGACACGGCCGTGGAACAGGGCGGCGAGGTCAGCCAGTTCTACGACCCGATGATCGCCAAGCTGATCGTCCACGAGGACACCCGCGAAGCGGCCGCCGAAGCCCTCGCCGACGCCTGCGCCTCGGTCGAGGTCTGGCCGGTCAAGACCAACGCCGGCTTCCTCGTCCGCTGCCTTGAGCACCCCCGGTTCGTCGATGGCGACGTGGACACCGGCTTCATCGGAGCTGAGGAGTCATCTCTTCTGCATGAGGTCTCGGACGTGCCGGCGATCGCCGCCGTGGTGGACCTGGCCGCAGGCCTCCATGTCCGGGAAGATCACGTCTCCACAAACGCCTGGATCGCGCCATGGTCGCCATTCGCCGGCCGGATTCCCGGGTTCCGGCTCAATGCCGCGCCCAATGCGATCTTCCAGGCCAGACTCAACGGCGAACGGATCGAGGCGCGTCTGCAATCCGCCCTGAAGGGCGACGAGACTTGGATTGTCGATTACGGCGGGCGAACCACAAGGGCGCGGCCGGTGTTCGGCCGGATCGAGGTCGGCGAGGATGACGGGGTCCGGATCGCTCCTCGCCTGCTCGCGGATGATGCTTCGATCCTGTTCCGCCGAGGCGAAGTCTACGAGGTCCGCCCCTATAGCTATGAAGCCGGAGCCGCCTCCGGCCCCGCCTCCGACGGCGCCCTCCGCGCCCCCATGCCCGGCAAGATCGTCGCCACGCCCGCCAAACCCGGCGACACGGTTTCCAGAGGCCAGCCCATCGTGGTGCTGGAAGCAATGAAGATGGAGCACGCCCTCGTCGCCCCGTTCGACGGGGTGGTGGAGACCGTGGGCGTCTCGGTCGGCGATCAGGTCACGGACGGGACGGTGCTGGCGACGGTGACCGCCTAGGCGCCGCCATGACCACCCTCCACATGATCAAGCTGTGCGTCGGCGTCGCCAGGGTCGAGACGCTGGAGCGCCGCGCCGCCAAGGGCGAATGGCTGACCGTCCACACCCGGATGACGCCCAAACGCGCCGCCGAGCTCGAGGACGGCGGCTCGCTGTTCTGGGTCATGAAGGGCTCCGTCGTCTGCCGCATGCCGATCCTCGACATCTCGACGAAGGGCGAGGGCAAGGCCAGCATGTGCCACATCAAGCTGTCGCCCGACGTGGTCCGCACCGCCCCCCAGGCCCGCCGCCCCTTCCAGGGCTGGCGCTACCTCGAGCCGAAGGACGCCCCGCCCGACCTCTCTTCACTGGACGCCGGCGAGGTGCCGGAGGATCTGGCCAAACGGCTGCGGGAAATGGGCGCGTGGTGACGGCCCGCCTCTCGCTAACGCCCCGCGACTCCCGCTAGGCTCCCGCGATGGCCCCTGTCCGCTCCGACCGGCTGGAAGACGCCCTGCACCGCATCTTCGAGGGCGGCAAGAATACGCGCGCCAGCTGGTTCGCCCTGACCGGCGGCGAGACCCTGTTCGCCGAGGGCGATGTCGCCGACACCCTCTATCTGGTCCGCACCGGTCGACTGGGCGTGTTCCGCCGCGACGCCGACGAGGACCGCCCGCCCCTGTTCGTCGGCGTCATCCGCCCCGGGGAGCCGGCCGGCGAGATGGCCATGCTCGCAGGCACCGAGCACACGGCCGATATCGTCGCCCTGCGCGACTCCGAGGTGCTGGCCCTGCCCCGCGACGCCTTCTTCGAAGCCGCCCGCACCGAGCCCGACCTGATGGTCGAGCTGTCTCGGCTGATGATCCAGCGCGCCCGCGACCGGCGCTCGGGCGGCGGCGAGCCCAGCGTGTTCGGCTTCATCTCGGCCCGCCCCCGCCCGATCCGCGCCTTCGTCGAGCGCATCGCCGCCGCCATCGAGGCCGACGGCTTCACCTGCCAGGTCATCGACCATTCGGCCCTGTCGTCCGCCTCCGAATGGTTCAGCCGGGTCGAGGACGCCCACGACTTCGTCCTCTATGTCGCCGAGATGGACGAGCCGGCCTGGGGCGCCCTGTGCGCGCGGCAGGTCGACCGGGTCTTCGTCGTCGGCGCCGGCCTGATGGCGCCACCCAACCGGCCCCTGCCCCATGCGGGCGTGCTGGACGCCCAGCGCCGCACCGACCTGATCCTGCTGCGCGATCCGCGCATGGCCCACCCGGCCAACACCGCCGTCTGGCTCGATGCGATCGGTCCGGGACGCTGGTTCCAGGCCGTCGAGGGCGACCAGGCCGACGCCGAGCGGATGGGCCGGGTCATCACCGGCTCGGCCGTGGGCGTGGTCATGTCGGGCGGCGGCGCCCGCGCCTATTCGCACATCGGGGCGCTCAAGGCCCTCAAGGAAGCCGGCGTGCCGATCGACTTCGTCGGCGGCGCCTCGATGGGGGCGGTGATCGCCGCCGGACCGGCCCTGAATTGGTCGCAAGAAGAGCTGGAAGCCCGCATCCGCAAGGCCTTCGTGCAGAGCGATCCGCTCTCCGACCTGACCTTCCCGATGCTGGCCATGACCCGCGCCGGCAAGGTCGACCGCCTGCTGGAGGAGGCCTACGGCGACGTCGACCTGGCCGATCTGCACCGCCCCTTCTTCGCCGTCTCGACCAACCTGACCAGCGGCCGGATCGAGGTTCACCGGCGCGGGCTGATGCGGCGGGCCATGCGGGCCTCGATCTCGATCCCGGGCCTGCTGCCGCCGGTGGTCATCGACGGCCAGGTGCTGGTCGACGGCGCGGTGCTGAAGAACCTGCCGGCCGAGGTCATGCGCCAGATGAACTCCGGCCCCGTGATCGGCGTGGACATGTCGCAAACGCGCGGCGTCGATCCGGAGACAATCGAGCATCCACCCTCGATCTGGCGGCTGATCGCTACCGGCGCGTGGCGCCGCGGCCCGCCGATCGTGTCGATTCTGATGCGCTCGGCCACCCTGACCACCGACGCCGATCTGGAAAGCTCGCGCGCCGCCACCGATCTGCTGATCCAGCCGACCCCGGATGGCATCGATATCCGCGACTGGAAGGGGTTCGACCCCGGCGTGGAAGCCGGCTACCGCGCCACGCGAGAGGCGCTGGCGGGGCTCGACGGCCCGGTCACCCAGCTGCGGCGCCGCGTTCGGGTCAGCGTTTCCGCGCCACCAGAAACAGGCGCGGAAACGGCATCAGCGTCACCCCGTCCGGTCGCCGGGGAAACGCCGCGGAAAGGCGAGCGCCGAGGGCGTCGAGGAAGGCCTCCCGCATGACCGCGTCCGGCAGGGCGGCGAGATACGGCCGCAGGGCCGTGCCCTTCATCCATTCCAGCACGGCGTCCGGACCCGCCAGCGCCTGCAGATAGAGGGTCGACCAGACATCGACGGCCTCGCAGCCCTCGGCCAGCACGGAATAACAGGCTTCCGGCTCCAGCAGCGGCGCGACCGGGACGACACCGGCCAGCATCGCGGCCCAAGGTCCCTCGCCGGCGACCTCGCGCATCAGCGCATGGTGGCGCGTCTCATGCGCCATCGGCATCTGCACGGCGATGACGCCGCCGGGGGCCAGATGCCCGACCAGACGCCGCAACAGCGCCTCGTGATCCGGCAGCCAGTGCAGCGAGGCGTTGGCCCAGATCAGATCCGCCGGCCGCTCCGGCGCCCAGGCCGCGATGTCGCCCAACCGCCAGTCGATATCGGCCTCGCCCGCCCGCGCCTGATCCAGCATGGCCGCGCTGGAATCCAGCCCGTGCACCCGCGCTTCCGGGTAGCGGCGCTTCAGCAGCACCGCCTGCCGACCCGGGCCGCAGCCCAGGTCCCAGACCTCCGCCGGCGCCAGGCCGTGCGGCAGCCGCGCCAGCAGGTCCAGCGCGGCGCGATCGCGCTCGCCTTCGAAGCGATTGTACTGGTCGGGGTCCCAGGCGGGCGGCGTGTCGGTCACGGCCATGACGCGCTCCGGTCCCGGGAAGGATGGTACCGCCTCTCAGGCTTGAACTGAGGACCTCCGGTTCCACAAACCGGCGCTCTAACCAACTGAGCTAAGGCGGCGCAAGCCCGCACGAAGGGGCGACGCGAGGGCGGTGTCTAGCCGTGTCGCTGGCCTCGATCAAGTTGGATTTGGAAGATTGGGGCGAGGGCGACGGCGCATCTGGTGGCCCGCGCAGGAACGACGGCGAATCGGCCTTCCTTGCCCGTCCCTCGCCCGTCGCCCCTGCCTTCCCCTCAATTCCACCCCTGGCTGGCGATATACTGCTCCAGCGCCGCGATCCGGCTGGCGTCGGACGGGTGGGTCGAGGCGAACTCGGGGGTCGACCCCTGCCGCTGTTCGGCCATCAGCCGCCACAGGGCGACGGCCTCGGACGGCCGGTATCCGGCCCGCTGCATATAGTCGACGCCGAGGCGATCGGCCTCGAGTTCATGCCGGCGCGAGAACGGCAGCAGTACGCCCAGCTGGGCGCCGAGCCCGCCGATGGCGCCGGCCGCCTTGGCGTAGTCGCCGGCGGCGCTCTGGACGCCGCTCAGCACCAGGCTGGTCGCGGCGGTGGAGGAATAGCGTTCGGCGGCGTGACGGGCGACGACGTGCCCGACTTCGTGGCCGAGGACGGCGGCCAGCTGGTCGTCGTTTCGAACCAGGGCCAGCAGGCCGGTGGTCACGCCGATCTTGCCCGAGGGCAGGACGAAGGCGTTCGGCTTCTGGCTGACGAAGACGGCGTAGTCCCAACTCCGGTCGGTCAGGCCGGCGGCCTCGACGATGCGGGTCCCGACGCGGCGGACGCGGGCGTTGGCGGCGGCGTCGGACGAGGTCGGCTGCGTGCGCAGGGCCTGGGCCCAGGCCGCCTCTGACTGCTGCGTCAGGGCGTTGTCGTCGACGATCAGGAACTGGCTGCGGCCCAGGGTCTCGTTGTAGGCGCAGCCCGCGGTCGACAGGGCGGTGGTCGCGGCGAGGGCGAGGATCAGGGGGCGGTTCATGACGGGCTCCATTCAAGCTCGCCCCACAACGCCTGAACGGGATCGACGCTCCCGCCGCAAACGAAAACGCCCCGGCCGCTGGGGCCGGGGCGTTCGTCGCAGGACCGACTTTGTCGATCTATTCGGGAAGCTGGAACCGCACCCGGAAGCGGGCGCGCCCGCCTTCGGCGACCCCGTCGCGAGTCTGGGGCGAGAACCGCGCCCTGGACATCGAACGGAGGGCGGCCTGACCAAACCCGGCGCCCGCCGGATCTTCCGACGTGATCGAGCAGTTCGTGGCCGAGCCGTTCGGCGACACGGTGCAGACCAGTTCGACCGAGCCCGATTCGATGCCCCGGGACATCGCCCGTTCCGGGAACTCCGGCTGCGGCTGGCGCGCCCAGGTGACGTTGCGGATTTCCGCGGGGCGTGCCGGAGCCGGCGGAGCCGGAGGAGGCGGCGGCGAGTTGGTGATGACCGGCGGGCCCACGTACTCGACCCGGTCCTCCTTCTTCGTCGGCACGATCGCCACCGGCGGAATCGGCGGGGCGTTCGGGAGAGCGACGGGCTCCCGCACCTGCAGCTTCGGCGGCGGAGGCGTATCCGTCGGCGGGGGCGGCGGGGGCGGAGGCGGAGGCGGCGGGATCGGCTCGATCAGCTCGACATCGACGGAATCGTCCGAGAAGACGACCTCGCGCAGCTTGAACTGGGCGTTGACGAAGTAGAAGGCCAGGAGACCAAACAGGAGACACACCACCACGATGCTGGCGATCAGCACGTGCGGCGGGACCCCGAAGATGCCCTTGGGCTTCGGCGGATCGTAGAGACTGCGATGGTATTCGACTTCAGTCATGTGCTCACCGCTCCTACTCTGCCGCTTGGTCTTCGCCGACCAGGGCGACGCTGTAGAAACCACTGTCCTGGAGCGAATTCATGACCTGCATGAAATCGCCGTAGCGGGTGGTCTGGTCCGAGCGGATGAAGATCCGCTCGTCCGACGGTGTCTTGTTGCCGATCAGATCGAGCAGTTCGGCGCCGACGCCGTCGGGACCGGCCAACACCTCGTTGTCGCCGATGTAGACCCGGGAATTCGCCTGGATCGACACATAGAACGGCTTCGGCGGGTTCTGTTGGGGCGGTGCGACCGCGCGCGGCAGTTTGACCTCAACGTTCACGGTGGCGAGCGGGGCCGCCACCATGAAGATGATGAGCAGGACAAGCATGATGTCCACGAACGGCGTGACGTTGATCTCGCTGTTCTGCTCGATGGCGTACCTGCCGCCGCCGCCACCGGAGAGTTTGGCGGCCATCCGACTTACGCCCCCTTGTCGAGGTTACGCGACACGGCGTTCATCAGCTCGGCGTTGAAGCCGTCCGAACGGGTGCCGTACGCCGCGATACGGGTGTTGAAGTAGTTGTAGAAGATAACCGCCGGGATGGCCGCGAACAGGCCGATGCCGGTGGCCAGCAGCGCCTCGGCGATACCGGGGGCGACGACGGCCAGGTTGGTGGTCTGGGTGTTGGCGATGCCGATGAACGAGTTCATGACGCCGTAGACGGTGCCGAACAGACCGATGAACGGCGCGGTCGAACCGACGGAGGCGAGGAACTGCTGACCGCCCGACAGGCGCTTGGCCAGGCCGGATTGCACGGCCGAGACGGCGGCCTGGGCGCGGTTCAGCGCCGAGTCGCGGTGGTCGCCGGTGACCGAGAGGCCGGCCTGACGCGACAGTTCGACTTCGTCGGTGGCCGCGGCGGCCATGTCGGCCAGCGGGTTGCCTTCGAACTCTTCCGAGGTGGCCACGCGACGCATGTCGGCGATCGTGCGGGTCTGGCGGAAGGATTCGAGGAAGCGGTCGGTGGCGCGGTTCAGGGCGCCGAACTCGAAGATCTTGATCAGCAGGATCACCCAGGTGAACACCGAGGCGAGCAGCAGGCCGATCATGACGACCTTAACGACGATGTCCGCTTCCAGGAACATGCTGGCCGGGGTCATCTTGCCGTGGTCTTCACCACCGACCGCTTCGGGAGCGGCGGGTTCGGCGGCGGCCGGCGCGGGAACCGCGTTAGCCGGCGCGGCGGCGGGAGCCTCGGCGGCGGGAGCGGCCGGGGCGGTGGCATCCTGCGCGAGGACCGGCGTACCGGCCATCAGCACGGCGGCGCCGGCCATGGCCAGGAGGATGTTGGTCTTCTTGATATCGAGCATAGTTCGCCAGTTCCTGCTTTTTTGGTCTGACTCGTGGAACCCTGAGGAACGGCCGCAGACGACGACCGCCCCCCCATGAAAATCTCGTCTGCAGCCGGGGTTTTATGGAACCCCGGTCTGCGGAACGCCTCCTGACGCTTCCGGTTGCCTGTTGGCTTCCGGGGCGGTGTCGACGACCGCGGGCTTGTGGAGAAACCCGCTTTCGCCGACCGCTCGCCAAGGAAAGCGGTCAAGCTCCTTTGGCGAACGCATACCAGAGCGTCAAGTGCGCAACGGCGCTTTTCCCCTCGCGGGGGAGCCAGCGCGTTCGATGCCAAGAATTCAGGCCGAAAGCGACATTTTCATGATGGATGGACGTCGATGCCCGGCGAAGCCGAAAGCGATGGTGCCTGGGGGCGGATTCGAACCACCGACACGCGGATTTTCAATCCGCTGCTCTACCAACTGAGCTACCCAGGCGAGGCGTCCATTCGCGAGAGCGGCGTCTATAGGCGAGCCCTTTTCAGGTGTCCAGCCATCGATCGGCGACTTTATCCAGGACTCGCTTGTCCGGCGCGCAACGGTCGCCTACGGGACCGGCAGCACCCAGGGGGCCGGCTCGATGACGCGCGACAAACTGTTCATTCTCAAGCCGGGCTTTGCGGACCCGGCATTTCCGGGACAGGTGTTCTATTGCTGGCACTGCGTCCTGATGGAGGGGCTGATCGCGTCGTTCCCGGCGGCCTTGGGCTCCGTCGACGTGGAACGTATCGAATGGCCGCGTCCCCGGCAGGCGGTGATCGACCTTCTCGGTCCGGATCATCAGTCCCTGCCGGTCCTGGTCCTCGCAGATGACGCCCCCGCCGGCCTGGAAACCGGCCAGCATCAGGGCCGCCGCTTCGTGGCCGGCAAGGATGCAATTCTGAGAGCGCTCTCTGTGAGATGCGGGATTCCCGACCCCCACCCCTGATCGCCCGCGATTTCGCTCAATCGTCGTCCGGGTCGTCCGTCGGGACATCCCCGCCGCTGTCCGGCAGGACATATCCGCCGGTGAACCAGCGCTGCAGGTCCACATCGGCGCAGCGTTTGGAGCAGAACGGCCTGTAGGTCTCGTCCACCGGCCTGCGCCGGCAGATGGGACAGGTCGCCTTGGTTTCAGCCTTCATCGATTTCCATCCCGCCCGACAGGGCCTGATCGGCCTTCACCCGCGCCCGCGGGCCAAGCCGCGCCGCCAGCGCCTCCACCGCCGGGGCGACCGCGGGCGGGCAACGCAGGGTCAGCCAGGGCGCCGTCGTATTCTCCGCCAGCGCCAGCCTGAGCCGCCGCACGGCGTCGAGGGCCCGCGTCTCCAGGGTCGGCCGCCCGTCGGGGCCGTTCAGCCGCTCCTCGACCGGCGTGGTCCGCCACGGCAGCGACAGCATCAGCACGCCGAAGCGGTTGACCGGCCCGTAGGCGATCTCCGGATCGGTTCCGAACGCCTCCCGGGCCGCCGCCAGCATCGCCGCACCGTCGTGGCCGCTCCCGACGAGATCGATCGCGACCAGCCCGCCCCAACCCTTCAGCCGGATCATCCGGGCCGCCTGCATCAGCCCGTCCCGGTTCGCCCGCCCCTTGTCGCGCCGCCCCTCCCGGCCCGGCGTGGCGGCGTGATCGATGTCCACGGCGACCAGCGCCCGCGTCCGCTCCACGGCCAGACGCACGCCCAGGTGGCCGAACAGGCCGCCCGGCGCCAAGGCCTCCTCCTCCGCCTCGATCGCCGCCCGGATCGCCGCCGCCCCGGTCCGCGGCCCGACGCCCGGGACCAGCCTCGCCAGAATCTCGCTCACGGCCGGTGCGGGGCGCAGCAACCGCGGCTCGCCCTCCCCGGCCCCGATCAGTCGCAGGGTCGGCCCCTTAAGCTCGCGCGGTTCGGCCGAGACCTCGACCTCGACTTTCTGGCCCGCGGCAATCCGGTCGCTCTTGCGCAGAGGCAGAAAGCCGAACGGCTCCGCCGCGCCCAGATCGATGAAGGCGCCGCGCAGGCCGGCGTCGACCGTCGCCGCCCGGCCGACCGACCGCGCCCCGAGCCGGTGCTGAGGGACGTCGCTCTCTCGCTGAATCAGGAGGCTGTCGAAGCGGCCGTCCCGGACGATCACGCCCCGGGCCTCGCCGGGCGTCTCGTCCAGAAAGGCCTCGACCGCGCTCACTCCGCCCGCCAGCCGGCCCCGGCCAGCAGGTTGACCGTCTCGTGCAGCGGCAGGCCGACGATGGCGGGATAGCTGCCGACGATGCGGGTCACGAACGCCGCGGCCCGGCCCTGGATGCCGTAGCCTCCGGCCTTGCCCCGCCATTCGCCCGAGCCGACATAGGCGGCGATCTCGACCTCGGACAGCGCCTTGAACGAGACCCGCGCCTCGACCACGCGATGGCGTATCGCCCCGCCCGCCGCGACGGCCACGCCGGTGAAAACCCGATGATTGCGTCCGGACAGCAGTTTCAGGAAGCGGACCGCCTCGGCCTCGTCGGCCGCCTTCTCCAGCAGCCGGCGGCCCACCGCGACCACGGTGTCAGCGGCCAGCACCACGGCCTCAGGCGCCCGCGCAGCGACGACCTCCGCCTTGCCGCGCGCGAGGCGGGCGGCGAGCCGCGGCGGCGTCTCGTCCTTCAGGGGCGTCTCGTCGATGTCGGCGGGTTCGATGCGGTCCGGCGTGATGCCGACCAGCGCCAGCAACTCCACGCGGCGCGGGCTGGCCGACGCCAGCACCAGGTCAGGGCGAGTCACGCCCCGTCCTTACTTGAAGCGGTAGGTGATGCGGCCCTTGGTCAGGTCGTAGGGCGTCATCTCGACCAGGACCTTGTCGCCCGCCAGCACGCGGATGCGGTTCTTGCGCATCTTGCCCGCGGTGTGGGCGATGATCTCGTGGTCGTTCTCGAGCGTCACGCGAAACGTGGCGTTCGGCAGCAGTTCGCTGACGGTGCCGGGAAACTCGAGCAGTTCTTCCTTAGCCATGCGGCCTCTCGCGCCCAATGAATATGCGTCCGGGCGCGCGCCGGGCGGGAGCGCGCGTCGTCAAGGTGCGGCCTAATGCCTGAAAACGTCGGGATAGTCGAGATCAACCGCGCCGGTACAGCGCCGTCACAAGGGTGAACAGCCGCCGCGCCGTCTCGTGGTCGATGGCGATCTTGCCGTCCAGCCGCGCCTTCAGCAGGTCGGCGCCTTCGTTGTGCAGCCCGCGCCGGCCCATGTCGACCGCCTCGATCTGGCCCGGCGAGGTGCCGCGCAGCGCTTCGTAGTAGCTGTCGCAGACAGCGATATAGTCCTTCACCACCTTGTTCAGCGGGTTCAGGGACAGGCCGTGGGCCCTGGCGAAACCGGGGCCCGCGACGTCGAGCACGAGCCGCCCGTCCACCAGCGACAGCTTCAGCGTATAGGGCCCGCCGCTCGCGCCCACGGGCTCGAAGCTGTTCTTCTCGACCAGGTCGAAGATCGCAACTCGACGTTCATGCTCGATCTCGGCGGTGGCGGCCGGCAGGGTGGCCGGGTCCAGTTCGACTGACGACAGACGATGCTCGCTCACGCCGGCTCCGGCCCTTCGGCCAGGTGGGTGGGGGCGACCCGCGCGGGCCAGCGCTCGGACAGGTCGGTCAGCACCGCGTCGAGGCATTCGACGTCGATGCGCAGGTCGCCGCCGCCGGCGAACATCAGGATGACCCGGCCGCCCGGCGCCTCGCCCGGCTCGAAATCCATGGCCAGCAGCTCCAGCGCGTGCTCCGGCCCGCGCGGCAGGCGCCGGCTCTTGACCGACAGGACGTCGCCGAACTGCATCGCCGACATGACCCGCGTTCCGCCGCACTCCCAGCAGAAACGGCTCAGCGCCAGGGTCACCCGGCGCGCCTGCGGCTCCCAGACGATGTCGACCGGCCGCATGATGGCGTCCTGCAGCGCCGCCGAGATGATGTGCAGGTCGTCGGCGTCCTCGGCCAGCAGTCGCAGGGGTTCCGCGGCGGTTCCCGCCGGGGCGGTGCTGGTGTCGGCGGTGGACGCCTTAGTGGTCATGGTCCTCGCCCTTGATCCGGCGGATTTGCGCGCCGCAGGCTCCGAGCTTCTCCTCCAGCCGCTCGAACCCGCGATCAAGATGATACACGCGTCCGACCGTGGTTTCGCCCTCGGCGACCAGACCGGCGATCACCAGGCTGACCGAGGCCCGCAGGTCGGTGGCCATGACCTGGGCGCCGTGCAGGACCTCGACGCCCTTCACCACCGCCTCGCCGGCGTGGACATGGATGTCGGCCCCCAGCCGCCCCAGTTCCGGCGCGTGCATGAAGCGGTTCTCGAAGATGTTCTCGTGGATGACGCTCTCGCCGTCGGCGGTGGTCATCAGGGCCATGAACTGGGCCTGCAGGTCGGTGGCGAAGCCCGGATAGACTTCGGTTGCCACATTGACCGCCTTCAGCCGCCGCGCCGGGTCGCGCTTCACGATCACCCCGTCGTCGGTCGGCGTCACCTCGACCCCGGCCTCGACCATCTTGTCCGTCAGGGCCTGGATCAGGTCCGCGCGGCCCCGCGTCAGCCGCACCTCGCCCCCGGCCATGGCCGCGGCCACGGCGTAGGAGCCCATCTCGATCCGGTCGGGAATCACCGACCAGGTCGCCCCGCCCAGCGAGCCGACGCCGGTGATGACCAGCTCGTCCGTGTCGATCCCCTCGACCTTGGCGCCCATGGCCACGAGACAGCGGGCCAGGTCGCCGATCTCCGGCTCGCGCGCGGCCTTTTTCAGCACCGTCGTCCCGTCCGCCAATACGGCGGCCAGCAGGGCGTGCTCGGTCGCGCCGACCGAGACGAACGGGAACTCGATCTCGGCCCCCTTCAGCCCCTTCGGCGCGCGGGCGATGACATAGCCCTCGTCCAGCTCGATCTCGACGCCCATGGCGGTCAAGGCCTGCAGATGCAGGTCGACCGGCCGCGCCCCGATGGTGCAACCGCCCGGCAGCGACACCCTGGCCTCGCCGGTCCGGGCCAGCAGCGGCCCCAGCACGTTGAACGACGCCCGCATCTGGCGGACCAGGTCGTAGGGCGCGAAGGTCGATGTGATCCGCGCGGCATGGAACAGGGTCTCCTGCTCGCCGCCCCCGACCTCGGTGTGGCCGTTCTCCGCGACCTCGACGCCCAGTTCGCGCAGCAGCCGGCCGAGGAACTTCGTGTCGGCAAGGCGCGGCATGTTGGTCAGGCGTAGCGGCTGATCGGTCAGGATCGACGCGGCCATCAGCTTGAGGGCGGAATTCTTGGCGCCGCTGACCGGAATGGTTCCGTTCAGCCGGGCGCCGCCTTGGATGGCGATGCTGTCCATGTCGTCTCTACAGGCCAGCGCGGGGGCGCCGGGGGCCGGCTATCTAGCCCGGACGGCAGGGGTTGTGAAAGGCCGTCCGGCTGGCGCGGCCGATGACATTCAGTTGCTCGGCCTGGCGGGCTTCACGGCGCGCGCCGCCGCCTTGCGCCGCTTCAGATTGGCCCGGAGCGCCGTCGCCAGTCGTTGCGCGCGCGCCGTGGCGGGCGTCGTCGGCGGGGCCAGCGGGTCCGGCAGGCTGGGCGGCAAGTCCGGAAGGGGGGCCGGGATTTTCGACTCATCCATGGAGCGATGAGACCCGTGGACGAAGTTTTCCGCAAGCCGGGGAAATCGGGGCTTCCCCCTTTGTCCCCGGTTGGCTATAGGGCCGCTTCCTCAGTGACGGCCGCCGTAGCTCAGTGGTAGAGCGCATCCTTGGTAAGGCTGAGGTCGTGGGTTCGATTCCCCCCGGCGGCACCACTCAAGCAAAAGGCCCGATCCGCGGATCGGGCCTTTTGTCTGTGAGCGACCGAGCGGGCCGACCGTCCCCAGAATCACCCGGCCGGGGGCTGGGCCGGGGCCGGAGCCGCGGGCGCGGTCATCTCATCGCAGCAGTCATCCTTGCAGCAGCACCCGACGGCGCTTTTCGCGAAGGCCGCACCCGCGGCCAGCACGACCGTGGCGGCGACGGCGACGGCGATTTTCGTCCTGAGGGTCATGATCTCGGCTCCGGTCCAGCGACGCCGATGTCTACCACCAAAGTCGCAGCGGCGTAATCCGTCAGTCCTCGGCCGCCTGCAGCGGGCGGGTGGCCGGCCACCGATTCGGCGGCCCGTCCGGATGGGCCGGACGGCGCCCGAACTCCAGCGCGGCTCCGGCCTCGCGTCCGGAGAGGGCGTAGCCGCCGTCGGTGAAATATGGGTCGTGGCCGTAGGCGTAGTCCCCGTAGCCGTAGCCGTAGCCGTAGCCGTAGGGATAGCCGTTCTCGACCTGGCGGACGCTGATATCCAGCCGCCCGCTTTCCCCGATGGGCAGGGACATGGCCACGGCGTAGTCGCGATAGCCGCCGGTGCCGAAGCCGACGCTGACCTCGCCATGCGGCTTGCGGTCGTCGCGCCAGACGGGCGAGTCGCCATAGGGGGCGGACGGCGCCGGCGCGCGGGCCGCCAGCCACTGCGCGATCTGCTGGTCGGTGTTCAGGTTGTGCGATTCCGCCGACTGCGCGTCTCCGACCGAGGGCGCGACGGGCCCGGCGGTCGCGTCCAGGGCCACGGAGGTGGCCGGGGCGGTCGCCACCACGCTGTCCTGCTCGTCCCCGGGCTCGCCCTGCGGCGCGCCGGCAAGGACCCCGGTCATCAGCAGCGCGGTGATCAGCATGGGTTCGACTCCTGCGGAAAGCCTACCCTAGCCGCAAATGCGGCCAAGGTCAGGCCGAACCGTCGCCGCGCTTCAGCGGATCCGGCAGGGGCTCGCCCTCGGGGACGAAGGCGAGCGCCACGGAGTTGATGCAGTAGCGCAGTCCGGATGGCGGCGGACCGTCGGGAAACACATGGCCCTGATGGCTGTCGCAGCGGGCGCACCGCGTCTCGGTCCGCGTCATGCCGTGCGACCGGTCCGTCACCGCCTTCACGTGGGTCGGGTCGACCGGTGCGGTAAAGCTCGGCCAGCCGGTGCCGCTCTCGAACTTGGTCCCGGTCCGGAACAGCGGCAGGCCGCATTCGCGGCAGCAGAAGACGCCCGCGCGCTTCTCGCCCAGCAATGTCCCGCAGAACGGCGCCTCGGTCCCGTGGGCCAGCAGGACGCGCTTCTCCTCCGGCGACAGATCGGCCTCCAGTCTGGCGCGCTCGGCCTCGTCGGGCGGAGTCAGGTCGAAGCCCGAGGGCGAGCGCAGCGTCGGGGCGATGTCGGTGTCGGTCATGCAGGGCAAATAAGAAGGGCCGGGCAAGGGTTCCACCCCTGCCCGGCCCGAAGTCCGTGCACCGCGCTCAAGTAGCGAAGCGCGGTAGCGCTACTGGAACAGCGTCCCCACCCAGGTGCGCACGGCGGCCTCGTCGGCCGGGTTGCCCGCATAGGCCAGGCCCTGCGCCGGCGTGAAGGGCTGGTTGTTGCCGCGCTGACGCGAGATCCACGCCTTGTGGCCATAGCTCAGGTCCGCATAGCTCGACGGCAGGCGCAGCAGGGTCTGCTCGACGAAGATCGAGTCGGTCGCCGTGGTCGAGCCGGCGATGCGCACGTTCGGGAGCTTGGACACCAGGTCCAGGGTGTCGAGGCAGCCGCCCGAGCAACCCGCGTCGACGAGGACGACCACCGGCCCCTGGACGGGGTTGGCGGCGCCCGTGTCGGCCACCACGGCGCGGCCGGGCAGGGTGAAGGTCGGCTGGCCCGCCGCGATGGCGGCGTCGAAGGCGGCGACGATCTCGCGGGTCTGCTCGATCACCGGCGTGGCCTCCTGGACGAAGCGCGGATCCGCTTCCATCCGGCCGAGGGTGTCGGCGTACCACTGACGATTCCCCGGCGTGGCGCGATAGGTGATGTCGCCGGCGGCCGGCTGGCGGCTGACGGTGAACTCGGGCGTCCAGATCCGGTTGGCCATGCCGTAGCCGCGCGCGGTCGAGGTGTAGATCGAGGAACCCGAGGCGCCGCGCAGGTCCAGGACGAAGCCCTGGGGCCCACGCAGGGTCGCGGCCTGGCCCTCGAGGGCGCTGTTGAAAGCGTCCCAGCCGGCGCTGTCGGCGAACGAGTGGACATTGACCCACGGGCGGCCGTTGACGGTCTCGATCGACAGCGGGGTCGGGCCGGGGGTGTAGAGGGTGGCGCGGTAGGCCGCCTCGAGGTCGGCGGGGACCACCGGCACGGGCTTCAGCTCATAATCCCGCTCGCGGCGGTTCCCCACCTTGAACTTGCAGGTCGAGGGCGTGCCGCCGGCGTACGGGTTGTTGCGGTTCCACAGCAGGTAGGGCGCGCTGGAGACCCGGCCGGCTTCGGTGTTCAGGTCGGCTTCCCACAGGTCCAGCTTGGCGCGCGAATACTCCTCGATCGGGGTGAGGTTGCATTCGGTGACCACGGCGCCGAGGGGCGGCAGGCCGCGCACGCCCCGCTGGACATAGGTCACCACATACTGGCCGTTGCGCCAGCCGGTGGCGAGGCCGGGCCAGCTGGTGGCCGTGAACCGGTCGGCGGACGTCTCATAGCTGGGGCGGATGACGATGTTCGAATCGCGGAAGCCGGCGGCGTAGTAGCGCAGCAGATAGGCGTGGCTGGAGCCGCTGGTGGACTGACCGGCCTTGGACAGGGCCTGCTGCAGGCCGGCGTCGACCCAGGCGCGGAAGGTGTCGCTGGCCTGCCCGGGCACCACCGGAGCCGGATGGTTGGCGGCCAGTTCGTCATGGGCGGCCTGCAGGTCCTGGCGCGCCAGCGCCCGGAAGTCCTGCGCGACAACGGAGCCGGCGCCGAGCGCCAGGGTCAGGGCCGCGATCGCGGCGACGGGAAGAATACGGGACATCAAGTCTGGCTCCGGGCCGTGGAACAGGGAACGGGCAGCGTTAAAGCCCATACGGGCAGGCCTTGCCAAGCCCGCACCCCATCCGGATGAACGCCCCCGTTGGTTTACTCGCCCGGGATCGCGGCCTAATCGGGGCGGCGCCCTCATCGGCGATCACGTTCGCTTCAGAGTCCTGACACGCATGTTCTCAAAGATCCTGATCGCCAACCGCGGCGAGATCGCCGTCCGCATCGTCAAGACCTGCCGCCGCATGGGCATCGCCACGGTGCAGGTCTATTCCGAGGCCGACGCCGGCTCCCTGGCCGTCGAGATGGCCGACGAGGCGGTGTTGATCGGCCCCGCCCCGGCCAACCAGTCCTATCTGCTGGCCGACCGGATCGTGGAGGCCGTGCGGCAAACGGGCGCAGAGGCCGTCCACCCCGGCTTCGGCTTCCTCAGCGAGAACGCCGGCTTCGCCCGCCGCCTGCGCGACGAGGGCATCGTCTTCATCGGTCCCCACCCCGAGGCCATCGAGGCCATGGGCGACAAGATCAGCTCCAAGAAGCTGGCCGCCGAGGCCGGCGTCTCCACCGTCCCTGGCCACATGGGCCTGATCGAAACCACGGAAGAGGCCGTCCGCATCGCCAATGAGATCGGCTATCCGATCATGATCAAGGCCTCGGCCGGCGGCGGCGGCAAGGGCATCCGCGTCGCCCATTCCGACGCCGACATGGCCGAGGGCTTCGCCGCCGTGAAGGCCGAGGCGCTGGGCGCCTTCGGCGACGACCGCGTCTTCCTCGAGAAATTCATCATCGACCCGCGCCACATCGAAATCCAGGTGCTCGGCGACAAGCACGGCAATGTGGTCCACCTGTTCGAGCGCGAATGCTCGATCCAGCGGCGGAACCAGAAGGTCATCGAGGAAGCGCCCTCCCCGCTGCTCGACGAGGCCACCCGCGCCGCCATGGGCGCCCAGGCCGTCGCCCTCGCCAAGGCCGTGAACTACGACAGCGCCGGCACCGTCGAGTTCGTCGCCGGGCAGGACAGGTCGTTCTTTTTCCTTGAGATGAACACCCGGCTGCAGGTCGAGCATCCGGTGACGGAGCTGATCACCGGCGTCGACCTGGTCGAGCAGATGATCCGGTCGGCGTGGGGCGACAAGCTGGCCTTCCAGCAGAAGGACCTGGCCATCAACGGCTGGGCCATCGAGAGCCGGATCTATGCGGAGGATCCCTACCGCGGCTTCCTGCCCAGCATCGGCCGGCTCGTCCGGTACGAGACGGCGGAGGAAGGCCCCCACCCCGACGGCTATACCGTGCGCAACGACTCCGGCGTCCGCGAGGGCGACGAGATCAGCATGTTCTACGACCCGATGATCGCCAAGCTGTGCGCCTGGGGCCCGACCCGCGACGCCGCCATCGACGGCATGGCCCGCGCCCTCGAGGACACCCACCTGCAGGGCGTCGGCCACAACGTGCCCTTCCTCGCCGCCGTCATGGACCAGCCGCGCTTCCGCTCGGGCCAGATCTCGACCAGCTACATCAAGGACGAGTTCCCCGACGGCTTCCACGGCCTCGCCCCCGACCGCCGCCAGACCGACATCCTGATCGCCGCCGCCGCCGCCATGAACGAGGTCCTCACCGAGCTCTCGGGCGACCCCTCGCACCGCACCGACTGGATCGTCCTGATCGGCGCCCTCAGCGGCCACGGCGAGGCCCACGGCGTCACCCTCGGCTACGACGACGACGAGGCCCTGACCCTCGAGCTGGCCGGCGAGGACCGCGCCCTCCAGCTCTCCGACATCGACTGGCGCCCCGGCCAGGCCCAGTTCCGCGCCACGCTCGACGGCGAGCCCTTCACCGCCGAGGTCGCCCGCGTCGCCGACGGCTTCGTCATCCGCCACCGCGCCGCCCGCGCCCGCGTCCGCGTCCTGGCCCCGGCCGTCGCCGCCCTCTACGCCCGCCTGCCGGAAAAGGTCGCCGCCGACACGAGCAAGCTGATCCAGTCCCCCATGCCCGGCCTCGTTGTCGCCATCCCGGTCGCCGTCGGCCAGGAGGTCAAGACCGGCGAGACCGTCGCCATCATCGAGGCCATGAAGATGCAGAACATCCTCAAGGCCGAGCGCGACGGGGTGGTCAAGGCGGTGTCCGCCAAAGCCGGCGACCCGGTGGCGGCGGACGACGTGCTGGTGGAGTTCGCCTAGGTCTGATTAGCTTCCCGCTTCCGGGGGAAGCGCGATGAGTCTGAAAGACACGCTGTTCAGCTTTAAAGGCCGGCTGCGCCGCCGAGACTGGTGGTTGGCCGCGATCGGTGTCGGCGTGACCCAGAGTCTGGTCGCCGCCATGCTGACGCAGATCGTCCTCGGACCAGCGGCCTACACCATGAGCGACGCCTTCGCCGGTGAGCCGCCGGTTCTGGACCCGCGTCAGACGATGATCTCGGTCGCGGTCGCCTTGCTCTTTATCTGGCCGAGCCTCGCGCTGGCGACGAAGCGGACGCACGATCGAGACCGAAGCGCCCGCCTGACCGTCGGCGTTCTCATCGCAGTCTGGATTCTGAGTTTCGCGCCCGGCTCAATCTACGACCTGATGGTCAGCGGCCGATGGGTCGAGACGCCGCTCGACATCGCTCTGGCCGTTCTCGGCGCCGGCGTGACCCTCGCCAAGCTCTGGCTCTTTATCGTCCTCGGCGTCATTGACGGCACAAAGGGCCCCAACCGGTTCGGTCCTTCGCCGAAGGGCGCCGGCGTCGAGCCGACCGAGCGGACGGCGCTCCGCCCCTAACCCGCCCCCGCCTCCACCGCCGGAGCCTTCGCATAGGCCGCCGACAGCCGGCGGTAGTACCCCGAGTTCCACGCCAGCACCGTCGCGATCAGCCCCAGCACGCCCGCCACGGTGAACACCAGGGCGATGCCCCGCTCGGGCCCGCGCCCGTACCAGTCGCCGATCAGGTCCGCGCCCCACCCGTCGGTCATCAACGGGATGAAGACGAACTGGGCCAGGGGCGCGATCAGGAAGGCCGTCAGGGGCGAGGCCGCCTGCTCAACCGACTGGGCGAAGCCGAACACCCGGCCCTGCCGCCCGAACGGGACCACCTTCTGCAGCGTGGTGTGCTCGGCCGCCTCGGCATAGGGCCCCAGCAGCATCCAGATGAAACAGCCCACACCCAGCAGCACGATCGACGACTGGATGGTGAACAGCGCCGCCGTCGCCCAGCAACCCAGGTTGACCAGCACCAGCGTCCGCAGCGGATTCCGCCCCAGCCCCGTCTTCGCGATGATGATCCCGCTGAGGATGAAGGCCGTCGACACCACGGCCCACATCAGCCCCCAGGCCTGCACCGGCATCAGCGACAGGCCATAGGCGTCCATCAGCGCCATGAAGACGCCGCCGAGGAAGTTGTTGAAGGCGCCGAACAGGATCAGGGCGAACAGGCCCGGCACGGCCCCCACGACCTTCATCGTGCCCTTCAGGTCCACCCGCTTGCGCTCGCCCGACGCCGCGCGCGCCGCCTTGGGGTCGGGCTCGTCCACCCGCACGAACCGCAGGTGCGCGAAGACCACTACGGTCAGAACCAGGGCGAACACCAGCGTCCACACCATGCCGCCCCGGGCGACCAGCAGGCCGCTGATCACCGAGGTGGTCAGAAAGCCGATCCCGGTCACCATCCCGACCAGCCCGTTGGCCCGGTCGCGCCGGTCCGCCGGGACCAGCGCCGTGACCAGCGTCGGCAGGGCGATCGAGCGGATATTGCCGGCGATGACGCCCAGCATGGCCACGCCGATGAACAGCCACAGCCACACGCCCGCCACCTCGGCGAGGCTGCCCTCCGGCGCCGCCTGATGCACGGCGAAGGCGGCGCCGTACAGCGCCAGCGACGCCAGGCTCGAGCCGAGCATCACCCTCTTCTTGCGATGATGGTCGACCAGGCTGCCGAACCAGATCGCGAAGCCCGCGGTCAGCACCAGATAGACCCCGGCGATCATCCCGGTGGCGAACACCGACCGCGTCTCCAGAAACGTCCAGAAGGTCACGGCGAACCACACCGTGAAATTGGTGATGTTGGCGACGAGGTTGTTGACCAGCAGGTGGCGGAAGGCGGGAGGCATGAGCCGGCTCGCGAGACGGGGAAAGGCGCGGTTATGGCAGGCGGGACGACGGGGGGGCTAGAGGGGCGGTCAGCGCAGCGGCCCGGGCCCCCGCGGCGGCGGACGTTGGGCTTGGTGGTATTTGAGCCGGGGGGATGGGGTCACAGCCGCGCCGAAGACGGCCGCCTGACATGGGCGTCGCAAATGCATGGCAGGCGAAGCGCGGCGCGGCGTGTCAGGGAACCCGGTTCCGCTCGGCCAGAATCCGCTCGCCGAACGGCTTGGATATCAACGCCTTTTCGACCCGCCACAAGGCTTCAAACACGTCGGCGTCCGCTTCGTCGAGAAGGCGCCGAAATGCCGGAACGAAGGCCTCCCTGGCTTCGAGGAGCCTGACGGCCTGCTGTCGCCCGTCTTCCGTCAGCGACACGATCGTGCGGCGCCTGTCGCCGGGGTCGGTCTCCGTCGACACCAGGCCGAGCGCCCTCAACGCCTTTACGTATTTGTTGATCAGCGGGTGAGACTGCGTGGTGGTCGTCGCGATGCTCATGACCGACTGCGGGCCGCGCTCGTAAAGAAGGTGCACCACGGAGACCATATTGGGCGGCACGATCAGCCCGAAGTCTTCGAAGACCTCATCACAGGCCTCCACGAACCGGTTGCTCAGCCGGCGCAGGATATGCGGCAGCCAGATGATTCCCTGGGAGTGGATGAAGTCGTCCATGCGCCATCGTAGCGGCCATCCACCCCGCTTGCACCCACTTATGATCCGCGTTACGTAACTCGTTACCTTGTTTCACTGGAGGACGTTCCGTGCGGATCTTCGCCATGATTCACCGGGCGGTGCGTGCAAGTCTCGCCGTCGCGCTGTTCTCGTTCGCCTGCCCGGCCCCGACGGCCGCCATGGTCGGCGATCCGGGACTGGAGGCCGCCGCCCGGATCATCGATGCCGAAGCGGCCCGGCATCCGAATGGAAGCATGACCGTCGCCATCGTCGTGCGAGGGGATCTGGCATGGGTGCGGAGCTACGGCTTTGCGGATGCGCAGGGTCAGGTCCCCGCCACGCCCGACACCGTCTACCGGATCGGATCGATCACGAAGCAGGTCACCGGTTTCGCCTTGCTGCGGCTGGTCGCGGACGGAGGCGCAAGGCTTGACGACCCGGTCGTGCGGCTTGTCCCCGAACTCCGTGCGGCGCTCGGCGACCCTGCGGCCCCGGTGGACCTGCTGGCGCTGGCCACCCATCGGGCGGGACTGGCGCGCGAGCCCGACGACCCGGACCACGTCTACTCGACGGGCCAGATCGATCAATGGCGCGCCCTGGCCAGCGAGGCGCTTCAGCACACCCGGGCGCCGTTCGCGCCAAACGACCGGGGACGCTACTCCAACATCGGCTACGCCGCCCTCGGACTGGCGATCGAACGCGCGTCCGGGTCGCCCTATGTGGATTTCGTCCACGACCGGATCACGGCGCCCCTCGGGATGTCCTCCACGACCTTCCACCTGGACGACGACGGGCTGGCGCGGTTGGCGGTCGGATATCGATCCAGCGCCGGGACGGACACGGCGGAGGCGGCGTCCGAGGTGGCCGGAGGGCGCGGCTACCGGGTTCCGAACGGGGGGCTGTTCTCCACCGCCGCCGACCTGGCGCGGTTCATGGCTTTTGAGATGGGCAAGGCCCCCCGGTCGCCGATCCACCCCGCGCTCGTGGCGGACAATTTCAACCGGCGCTACCCCGCGGTCGACGGCGGCCTGTTCGGCGTCGGCTTCGCGGAAGTCACCTACGGCCAGCGCCGGCTTGTTGGTCACAGCGGCCTGACCACCGGCTATGCCTCATCGGCCTATTTCGACCCCGACGAACAGATTGGCGTGATCTGCCTCGGCAGCGCGGAAGACATGTGCCAGTCCAGATTCATCGACGTCTATGCCGCGCTTTCTCCCGCCTGGCTTCCGGTCGCCGAGGCCAGACGAGCAGAACAGGCCGCCATCGCCCTGCGCGTGCGCGAACAGCAACCCTATGAACAGGGCGAGGCGGTCCTTCGCCAATTCATCGCCCGTCTGGCCGACGGCCGTCCGGACTATGACAGGCTCGGCCCCGTGCTCGGCGACGCCGTTCGCGACAACCTCGCCCTGCTTCAGGGCCAGTTCTCCGCCCTGGGCCCGGTTCACTCGATCGAGTTCGCGGGCGTCGAATCCGGCGGCGCGGACGTTTACCGGGTGCGGTTCGCCGATAGCGCCATGGAATGGAGGATCACGCTGACCGGGGAAGGCGTTCTCGAGACGGCCACCATGCGGCCGGCGCCCTGACCGGCACGCGACGCCGGTCCACAGGGTCCGGGGCCGTCAGCTTCGCCCATCAGCGCGTCGAAGGCCCCGCGTGGTGGTTGCGGCCTGCCCTTTGGTTGAGCGCCACGACCCGCATCCCCAGCCGCCCTCTTGACTCATTTCGACGTTTAGCTAAACGTCTTTGCATGAGCCACGTCTTCAAGGCCCTTTCCGATCCCACCCGCCGCCGCGTGCTGCAGCTGCTCCGCCAGGGGCCGATGAGCGCGGGGGAGATCAGCGACCGGTTCGAGGTCTCCAGACCGACCATGTCGGCCCATTTCGCGGTGCTGAAGGAAGCCGACCTCGTGCATGCGGAGAAGGCCGGCAAGTCCGTGATCTATCACCTGAAGCTGTCGGTGCTTGAGGAAGCGCTGCTGGGCTTCGTCCATTCATTCGGCGGCGGCGCCGAGGCGCCCGCCCCCGCCCCCCCGGAGGAGACGACACAATGAGCCAGATGAAGACGGAAATCCTGCCCAGCCTCGCCGTCGCCGGCGGGCTGATCGCCCTGGCGCTGGGCGCCACCGCGGCCCGCCAGCAGGGCTATATCGACGGCGATACAGTCACGCGGCTGGTCATGGGGGCGACCGGGTTGATGGTCGCCTGGGCCGGCAACCGGGCCCCCAAGGCCTTCGTCCCCGATCCGCGCGGGCGGCAGGTCACGCGGGTGGCCGGCTGGTCCCTGGCGCTGAGCGGGCTGGTCTACGCCGGGCTGTGGGCCTTCGCCCCCTTCCCGGTGGCGCTGTGGGGCGGCTGCGGCGCGATCGTGGCCGGAATGGCGGTCACGCTGGCCTACTGTCTGTCGCTGCGGAAGCGGTCGAAGACCGGCTGAGACCCCGGCAATCAGCGCACGCCGCCCTTCCTTACGCCAGCGCCGCCCGCGCCCGGATGATCACGTCCACCCAGTCGTGGAACGCCTGCGCCAGCTTCTCCACCAGCTCCCTGAGCGGCCCGTCCTTCAGCCCCCCGTCCGCGTCGAAGTTGTCGTCCGTGACATGCGCCAGATAGGCCTCGGGGTGCTGCATCACCGGCATGTCGAGGAAGACGCAGGCCTGGCGCAGCTGGTGGTTGGCCCCAAAGCCGCCGATAGCGCCGGGCGAGACGCTGACGATGGCGGCGGGCTTCTTGTGGAAGACGCTCTGGCCGTAGGGGCGCGAGCCGACGTCGATGGCGTTCTTGAGCACGCCGGGGACGCCGCGATTGTACTCCGGCGTGACGAACAGCACCCCGTCGGCGGCGGCGATCTGCTCGCGGAAGCGGGTCCAGGCGGCGGGCGGGTCGGCCTCCAGATCCTGGTTGAACAGCGGCAGGTCGCCGATCTCGACGATGGAGCAGTCGAGGCCGTCGTCGCGGATGGCGCAGATCGAGCGGGCCACCTTGCGGTTCCGGCTCTCCCTGCGCAGGCTGCCGGCGACGATGGCGATGCGGTGGCGGGTCATGGGGCGGAAACCCGCCAGACGGACCAAGGTTCGCGGACGCGGTCACAACTGCCGGATCCTCGGCCCCCGCTCCCCCTCCGGCGCGTCGATCAGCAGGTCGGTGATGGCCCACACCAGCGCGTCCGCCCGGTCCAGGCTCCCCGCCGCCTCCATCTCGCCGCCGAAGGCCATCAGCTCCTCCTCCAGCGCGTCGAACGCCCCCGCGTGGTGGATGCGGCCCTGTTCGTAGAGGGCGGCGACGGGTTCGGCGCGGACGTATTTGCCGCGCGTGGCGTGGACCTCGCGGATCTTCAGCGTGTTTCCGGCGGTCTTGAGCACCGCCCTGACCATGTCGCCGCCCTGGTTGACCTCGGCGACGAGGGCGGAGGCCCCGAACTCCGCCGCGAGCGCGACGGCGCGGCGCGCCCAGGCGTCGGGGCCGAGGCCGGCGATCGAGCGGTCGGCGAGGACGACGGCGCAGCGCACGCCGTCGGGGCGGCGGTAGCTGGCGCCGGCGATCAGGCCGCAGGCGGCGCCGCCGGCGGTGGCGGTGGGGTCGATGGCGACCACTGTCCGCTCATAGAAAAGGGAGGTCGGGCGCGCGTCTCCTTCCCCCTTCGAGGGAGAAGGAAGCGAGCCGTCGGCTACCGGCGTCGCCCGCGCCCGCTGCATCATCTGCGCCGTGAACAGCGCCCCGTCCAGTTCGACGATCTTCCCTTCCAACTCCTGCGCCGCCCGCCGCGTGCCGCCGTAGAGGGCGTGGAGGCCGTCGAGGAAGCCGGCGGACAGGTGGGCGGTGTTGTCGGCGGTGGGGGCGTGGCTGTGGGCGCAGGTCGCCTCGTCGCGGAGGCGGACGAGGGCGCGGGTGGGGCGGGGGGTGGTGGTGACGACGAGGCGGGGCGCCGCCGCGTCCGGCCCCGGCAGGCGCAATCCCATCCTGAGAAGCGCCAGCGTCTCCGCCGCGCCCCTCGGCCCGGAGCCGCGCCAGGCGCAGAACTCGTCGGCCCAGGCGGCGCTGAACTGGGGGCCGCGCAGGCTGTCGGGGTCCTCGGCCGAGAAGGCGTAGGCGAGGCAGCCGTTGGCGAAGACCAGGCGACGGCGCGAGGCCTGGAATTTGGGGCGGGTGGCGCGGGTCCAGCGCGGCAGGGAGCGGATGCCGCTGACGCCCTCGATCATCACCTCGCGCACGTCGTGCAGGGTCGGGCCGATCAGGGCCAGGCGGCCGCCGGGGCCGAGCGCCCCGGCCTGGTCGGCCAGCCAGCTGGCGCCCGCGAGGGTCTTGCCGGCGCCGCGGCCGCCGAGGAACAGCCAGGTGGACCAGTCGCCGGCGGGCGGGCGCTGGGAGGTGCGGAGCTTGAGCGGCGGGCCGTCGGGGGCGTCTTCGTCTTCCGTCTCGCTCCCCGCCCCTCCGCTCCGGGCTGAACGCCCGATCAGGACCCGACGGACCATCTCCACCATACGCAACCGCCGCGTGACCTCCAGAAAGTCGTCGACCCGCGCCCGGTCGTCGGCCTGGGCCAGCAGCGTCGCCACGGACCGCTCGGGATGCCTGGTGTCGAGGACGAAACCCTCCCGCCCGCAGGCCAGCAGCACCCGCCCGTCTTCCCGCACCTCCACGATCAGCGGCGGCGGCCCCTTGCGCAGGGTTGGCGCACCCACGTCGCGTTTCCGCTTCCCCGCCGCTTTCGCCTGCCTGTAGATCGCGCTGGGCGAGACCCTGTATTCCGCCGCCAGCGCCTTGATCGGTTCTCCCGCAACATATCGGTCCAGCAGCGCCCGCCACCGCGCCGGGCTCATTCCCGACGGGCTTTGCTTGTAGGGCTTGTCATCCGGCCACTCCGCCTTCGCCGCGGTGTCCGCCCTGTGATCCGTCCTGTGCGCGTTCCTTCTCATCCCCCCATTGTCAGGCGCCCGCTTCCTGTGGCGGGTTCAGGACGCTGGGCGAAGGGTCGGGACGAGGAAAATCAGGGGCTTGGCCGGAATTATTGTGATGGCTGGCGGCGGATTGTCAGCACGGCGCCGGGCCCCGGCGGCCGGTATTCAACCGCCCGGCCGCCCGCTAGGGTTCCAGACCGGCGCCCTGGCCGATAAAGGGCGTGGTTGATGAGGGCGTCGATGATCCGGGACTGGCCGAGCGAACTAGCCCAAGCCCGGGCCGCCCGGGCCGCGGGCGATCCCGCCGGCGCGGCGCGGCGGCTGTCGCCGGCCATGGCCGACCCGGCGGCGCCGGACGAGGCGCTCAGGCTGCTGGCGGCGTCCCTGCGCGCCGGGGACCGGACCGGCGACGCCATCGCGGTTCTGGAGGCGCTGGTGCGGCGCCAGCCGGCCAGCACGGTCGCCGAACACAATCTGGCGGCGGCGCTGGGCGACTGCAGCCGCGCGCGGGAGAGCGAGCAGGCCGCCCGGCGGGCGTTGGCCAAGGGCGGCCGGGCGCCCGAGACCTGGCTCGTCCTCGGGCGGGCGCTGACGGCCCAGGGCCGGCTGGACGAGGCCGGGGAGGCCTTCCGCTCGGCCCTGCGGCTGCGCGAGGACTTCCTGCCGGCGTTCCGCGACCTGGCCCAGCTGGTCTGGATGCGGGACGGCGATCTCGAGGCTCTGACCGCGACGCTGGCGCCGCTCGCGGCCCTGGCGCGCGGCCGGGAGGACGCCGCCCTGCTGCTGTCGTCGATCCTGCGCGACACGGCCGGCGACCGGGCGGCGCTGGACAGCCTCGGGCCGTGGCTGGAGCGCGGGTCGGTCGAGGTGGCGCTGGCGGCGGCGGCGGCGGCGTCGGGGCTGGACCCCGCCCTGGCCCTAGGGCACGCCCGGCGGGCCCTGACCCTCGCTCCCTCGGACCCGCGCGCCGGGCTGGGCGTCGCGGCGGCCGAGATCGCCTGCGGCGAGCCCACGGCGGCGGGCGCCCGGCTGGAGCGGCACCTGGCGCGCGATCCCGGGGACCAGTACGCGCGGGCGCTGCTGCTGACGGCATGGCGGGTGGCCGGCGACGCGCGGGCCCTGACCCCGGCGGACTATGAGCGACTGGTCCAGGTCTACCGGCTGGAGAGCGGGGACGCGGCGGACCGCGCGGCGTGGCTGGCGCGCACGGCGGCGGCGCTGCGCCGCCTGCATCCGTTCCGCTCGCACCCCTTCCAGCAGTCGGTCCGGCACGGCGCCCAGTCGATGATCGATCCCCGCGCGGCCGGCGATCCGGACATCGACCGGCTGTTCGAGGCGCTGCGGGCTCCCATCGACGCCTATGTCGCCGGGGCGGACGGCTGGCGGATGTCCGGGGCCTGGTCGGTGAAGCTCGCGGCCGGCGGACGCCACACCGACCACGTCCACCCCCGCGCCTGGATATCCTCGGCCGTCTATATCGAGACGCCGCCCGAGGTGGATGCCGGCGGCCATGCCGGCTGGCTCCGCTTCGGCGCGGCGCGGATCGGCGCCGCCTTCGGCCTGCCGGCCGAGCATTGGGTGCGGCCCGAACCGGGGACGCTGGTGCTGTTTCCGTCATATCTCTGGCACGGCACCGAGCCGTTCGACGGGCCGGGCGAACGCCTGACCGTGGCCTTCGACCTCCAGCCCGGGCGTGGCGCATGATCCCTGACCATCCGGACTTCGGCATCGACCCGTCGCTCGACGGCGGGCGGCTGGCCCCGATCTTCAGCCGCTTCGGCCGCCTGCACCTGCCGGGCTTCCTGCGCGAGCCGGGGGCGAAGGCTCTCGTCGCCGCCCTGTCCGGGGCGGACGGCTGGACCATGTCGACCATGGGCGGAGGGTCGACGGTCGACATCCCGGTGGAGGCCTTCACCGCGGCGGACGAGGCGGCGCGGACGGCCCTGATCGCCTCGGCGCACGGCGAGGCCAGGTCGGGCTTCCACTATCTGTTCCACAGCCTGCGGATCAGCGATCTCGTCGAGTCCGGCGCGCCCGTCCCGCCGGCGCTGGCGGCGCTGTACGAGTGGCTGAACGGCGAGGCCTTCCTGTCGTTCGCCCGGGCCCTCTCGGGCGACCCGGAGCTCGCCTATGTCGACGCCCAGGCGACCCGGTACCTGCCGGGCCACTATCTGAACGAACACGATGACGAGAAGCCGGGCGCCGGACGCCGGCTGGCCTATGTGCTCAACCTGACCCCGACGTGGCGGCCTTCGTGGGGCGGGCTGCTGGGCTTCCTCGACGCCGACGGGCACGTGGCCGAGGCCTATACGCCGGCCTTCAACGCCCTGAACCTGTTCCGCGTGCCGCAGCCCCACATGGTTTCGCAGGTCGCCGCCTTCGCCGGAGGGCCGCGGCTGTCGATCACCGGCTGGATCCGCACGGGACGCTGAGCGCAACCGGCTGGGTTGGACGCGGTCCAACCCAGCCCGGATTTCGCTCCGGTTTGATGTCGCCCAAACAGAAACGGCGGGGCCGAAGCCCCGCCGTCCTGTCTTGTCGTCGCGAAGTCCGGATCAGAACTTGGCGGTCAGGCCGATCGTGTAGCGGCGGCCCAGGGTGTCATAGGTCGACGGATCGGTGTTCGCCTGCACGCCCGGCGAATAGACCGCCGGCTCTTCGTCCAGGAGGTTGTTCACCGTGGCGCGGAGCGACCAGTTCTCGGTGACTTCCCAGCTCGCGTTGAGGTCGAAGTAGTCCTTGGCCTCGATCTCGTTCGTGGTGCCGAACTGGGTCATCTCGCCGACATGACGCCAGCGGGCGCCGACGCCGAAGGCGCCGTTCCGCCAGTTCACCGAGCTCAGCGACTTCCACTCGGGGAAGGTGTTGCCGAACACGCTGTCGATGGTGCCCGTGCGGTCGATGACCGGAGCGCCGGCGAACGCTTGACCGTCGCGGTTCTCGAGCCAGCCGACGATCACGTTGAACGACAGGCTGCCCCAATCCGGCATGCCGATGTCGGCCAGAACCAGGTTCCAGTCGAACTGGCCGTCGATGCCCGAGGTGTTGAGCGTCGCCAGGTTGGCGTTGGTTTCACGGGCGTCGATGACGCTGCCCGACAGCGGATCACGCTCGAACAGCTGGCAGAAGAAGTTCGACGCGTCATAGGTCGGGTTCTGACCCTGGGCGTTGTAGCAGCCCTGCAGCATCGACGAGGCGCCGATGGTGCCGATCGCATCCTCGATCGAGATGTCATAGTAGTCGATCGAGGCGGACAGGCCCGACAGCCAGGCGTTGTCGAACGGCGAGTTGATCACGACGCCGACCGTGAACGAGTCCGAGGTTTCCTCGAACAGGTCCGGGTTGCCGCCGGTGAAGCCGGGCACCTGGTTGTTGGTGTACTCGTAGGCGTCGACGGCCGCCGGCGAAATGCCCTGCGCGATACACAGCGCCCGGACCTGGGCGGCGTTCGCCCCGGTGCGATAGCTGCTGCGGATGTCGCAGGGATCACCCGACAGGCCGGTCGACGACGGCGCGCCGATCGACGGGAAGCTGGTGTTGATCGGAGCGAACAGTTCGCCGATGGACGGCGCCCGGACGGACCGCGAGACGCCACCGCGGACGCGGAGGAAGTCGGTGACCTCCCAGTCCAGGTCGGCGCGGTAGGCGTCGATGCCGCCGACGGTGCTGTAGTCCGAATAGCGATATCCGAGCGTCAGATCCAGTTGCTGGATCATCGGGATATTCGTCAGCAGGGGCACCAGGAATTCGGCGAAATACTCAACCGAGTTGGTCGAGCCCGAAAGCGGCTGGCTGGGGTTGAAGCCGGCGATCTCGGAGCCGCCGGTGGTGCCGCCGTCCGGGCGGGTGACGATCGGGTTGATGCGGGCCAGCGAGGCGTCGGGAACGAACTTGAAGTTGTCTTCGCGATACTGGATGCCCGCGGCGAAGCGGAGTTCACCCGCCGGCAGGTCGAACAGGCCGCCTTGCAGCGAGGCCTCGACGACCCTTTGGTCCTGCTCGGTCACGTTCTGCGACGTGCGCGAGATGTACGCGATACACTCGGGCGACATATCGGACAGGCCCAGGAAGTCGAAGCCGCCGGCGCACAGCGACGCGCCGCCGTCCGCTGCGTCGAGCAGGGTCTGAACCGCGGAACGGGAGACGTTTCCGGTCTGGACCGTCACGCGCTCCACGCGGCCGAGCTGGGCGTAGATGTCATAGGTCCAGTCGCGCAGCCCGACCAGGTCGCCGCGAACGCCGACCGTGCCCTGGAAGACGGTGTAGTCTTCGGTGCTGTGACGACCGCCGATGTCGGTGAAGCGCTTGTCCAGGCGGAAGGAGTTGCCCGGAAGGGGACGCGAGGCCAGGAAGGCGGCCAGGTCCGGCGAGATGAAGGGGTTGGTCACCGGCACGCGGAAGCCGGTGGTCGAGGCGGCCGGGGTGGCGGCCAGTTCCTGCGAGGATTCATACTGGGTGAACAGCAGGTTGCCGTACACCTCGGCGCCCGCGTTCAGCTCGTAGTTGGCCGACGCATAGGCGTTCCAGCGATCGAGCGGCAGCTGCAGATAGTTCAGCGGACCGGTGTTGTAGGCCCAGTTGCCGCCGGGGGTGTTGAAGCCGTCAAAATCGATGCCGCCGGGGCTCTCGAAATTGCGCGTCCCCGAATAGCTGAAGATCGAGCCGCTGTCGTTGAAGCCGAAAGAGCCGGTCCGGGCGACGGTCGCGCCGAAATAGCCGTTCACGAAAGCCTGCGAGGGCAGGTTGTTGGAGTCAAACACCGTGCTGCCGAGCGGCGAGGTGCCCGACGGGCCGGAAATGGCCGAGAATTCCCGCTCGCGGTTGTAGATGAACTCGCGCGTGGAGCGCCCGAGGGACAGGACCGCGTTGCCGCGGCCGTCGGCGATATCGCCGCCGACGGTCACCGAATAGCTTTCGGTCGCGCCGTCGCTGCGGTCCGTGACGCCGTACTGGGCGTCGAACTGCACGCCCTCGAAGTCCTCGTCGAGAATGAAGTTGGCCACGCCCGCCAGGGCGTCGGAGCCGTAGGCGGCCGAGGCGCCGCCCGAGATGACCTCAACGTTGCGGATCAGGGCCGTCGGAATGATGTTGACGTCGACCGCGCCGGTCGAGTTCGACGGGATGATGCGCCGGCCGTTCATCAGGACCAGCGTGCGGGCCGTGCCCAGACCGCGAAGGTTGATGTTCGCCTGGCCGCCGTTGGACGGGTTGTTCGAGGTCTGGTTGATCGACGGCACGAACTGCGGAAGGTCGTTGATCAGCGTGTCGATGGTGACCGAACCGGTCGCCTGGAAATCTTCCGCCCCGACGGTCACGATCGGGCTCGTGGACGTGTAGTCCTGACGCGCGATCCGCGAGCCCGTGACGACGATGTCGTCGACGGTGGAAGCCTCTTCCTGGGGCGTGCCGGGATCCTGAACCGTGGTCTGGGCGGAAACGCTGGTCGCCGTCAGCGCCATGGCGGCGACGACGCCGCCCAGCATGGTGGTCCGCAGCAGCTGTTGCCTGGTCCGGTATGAGTACACTTGCCGTCCTCCTGATAGGCGTCGCAGATTCGGGGGTCCCTCCCCCACGGCGCGCCGATGCCGCATATCAGGCAGAATGCCGTCTCCTGTCACTAACGGTTACGGTGCCGCAACGAAGCGGACGCCAATCTGTCTCATTTCCGCCACGCTTGTTTCCCCGGGAGCGGGATTCCGTCGCGGTGGGGGCGGTACGGGCTCCTCCGGCCCTGTCTCCATGGAGCCGCGGCCCGGTCAGGCGGCCGCGACGACGGCGCAGGTCCCGGCCTGCGCGCCCGTCGGTCAGCCCGCCGGTCCGGACAGGCGCACCGAATAGATGTCGGCCATGGCCCCGTCCGTCTCCTCGCCGCGAGGCATGCTGGCGAAGCGGATTTCGTCCCCGTCCGTCGAGAAGGAGGGGGTGAAGTTGAACCGCCCTATATTGATGTGAGGCGGCAGGATCGCGGGTTCGCTCCAGCCCGCGGACGAGCGGTGGGCGATGTGCAGCAGGCCCTCGCCGTCGACCAGTCTCCAGAACAGGGCGGTCGCGCCGTCCCTGCTCAGGGTGAAGTCGCTCTCGCTCTGCGCGGTGAGGAACGGCCCGTCGATGAGCCTCGCGGGTTCGAAGCCGCCGTCCTTCATCCCGGCCTGGTAGATGTCGAGGCCCCCCGGGCCGCTGCGCCGCGCGGACGAGAAATAGAGCGTCTCCCCGTGCAGCTCGGGTCCGAGCTCCTGCCCGCGACTGTTGACCTCCGGGCCGAGGTGTTCGGGCTCGGACCAGCCGGCGGCGGTGCGGTCGACCCGCCAGATGTCATAGTCCTGACGATCCGCCTCCCGACCCGGCGCGGGACGCGTCGAGATGAAATAGATCGTGCGGCCGTCCGGCGTGACCCACGGATCCGAATCGGCCCAGGCCGGGTCGGAGAAGGCCATCCTGCGCGGCGCCGCCCAGCCCCCGGCCCCCCGTTCGGCGGAATAGATCGCCGCCTGTGCGAAATCCGCCCCGGAACGCGCCAGCACCGCGAACCGCCCGGCGTCGTCGAGGCTCAGATTGTAGTCGCTGAGATCGGACGAGAACTCGTCCAGCCGTTCGGCATCCGGGCCCGCGGCCAGGCCCATGACGACGGCCAGTATGAAGAGTGTCGTCATGGGTTCGGCTCCTTGTCCGCTGGATGGTCGGACCGGGAAGCCGGCGTCGCCCTGGGACTCCTCCCTGAAGGGATTTCGGGCGAATCTCAACCGGCCTTGCCGCCGGCCCCTACCGCCCCCCGCCGAGCAGCTCCGACCAGCGCCAGCGTCCCGTCCCGAACACCACCCGCGGGCCGCCGGCGAAGCTGATCAGCACCAGGCCGCGCATCGGCTGGCGGCGGCAGGCCTCCGGCGCGAAGGCGACCTCCAGGGCGATGGCCTGGCGGACCCCGGCCAGGCCCTTGCCCGCCTGGCCCGGGGTCTGGATCCAGTCGCCGTCCCAGACCAGCAGGGCCCGGCCCTGGCCGCCCGCGCGATACGCCTCGGCGACGGCGGCGCGGACCTCCGGATCGGCGCGCAGGGCGTCCTGCAGCCGGCCGATCATGTCGCAGCCGGCTCCGGCGCCGTCCGGACCCGGGCCGCCCCCGGACCCCTGACCGGTCCCCTGCCCCGATCCAGGTCCCTGGCCGGAGCCCGAGCCGGCGGTCATGGCCCCGGCCAGCTGGGCGTCGCTGAGGGTGGCGAAGACCGGGACGGGCGCGGCGACCGCGGCCGGCAGCGGCTCGACCTCGGGCGGCGGCGTGGCGACCACCCGGGCGGCGCGGGGAGCCGGGCGAGGCGGCGCGGG
>Ga0196981_1000179_pt1 | contig 45394 bp, 49 predicted proteins | sample S3_2013CmetaG_FD_155462 | JGI IMG/M metagenome (GOLD analysis project Ga0196981, IMG submission 155462) | Soil microbial communities from Anza Borrego desert, Southern California, United States - S3_20-13C | ecosystem: Environmental > Terrestrial > Soil > Desert | place: USA: California... | reverse complement strand
GAATTCCACGACCACCGAGAGTCCAAGTTTTTCCTTTAATGATTTGAATTTCGCGGCGTATTCATCCACGTACGCTTGCGTATCCTTTCCCTCCTCTTCCGCCTTGCGGAATATCTTCAAGCCATGCTCGTCGGTTCCTGTATTGAAAAATACTTCGTCGCCCTGGAGCGCACGATTACGCGCGATGATGTCCGCAGTGACAAGCTCAAACGCAAAGCCGATGTGGGCTTCTGCGTTCACATACGGAAGCGTTGTCGTTAGGTAAAACGCTGGTGCGTTTTTTTGGCGTTCCTCGCTCGGAAATGAAAACATGTTCTTTTTCATTTCGCTCGCTTCGTTAGCCAATAGAAATTCTTGCTCATTCCTCTTCGGCGAAAACGCGGCGGTTGCGAATGTCAGCGGCAAGCTCCTGCACGATGCCTGCGATCGGCACTGCAAGAAGGATTCCCAAGAAGCCCGCAAGCTGCGCCCCGATGATTATCGCAAGGATAACGAGAAGCGGCGGCACGCCGACGACTCTCGTGACAACCAGAGGATAGATGAGGTGGTTCTCAAATTGCTGCGCGATCGCGTAGAGGCCGATCGTGAGGAGTCCAAGCGTGAGGCCGCCATCAACGAATGCGATTGCAACAGCAGGGACTGCCGCAAGTGTGGGTCCGAACACCGGAATGATCTCAAAACACGCGGCCAAGACCGCGAGAAGAAGCGCGTGCGGCACACCAAGGATCGTAAGTCCGAGGTAGAGTAAGACTCCCATAATGACCGCGAGAAGAAGCTGCCCTTGCATCCAAAGTCCGATCTTTTTTCGCGAACGCATCCAAAGATCGAGGATGTAGGCGCGGTATTTTGGAGGAGATACGATCTGGAGAAAGTCATCGACTCCTGTTTCGATCACCGCAAAATAGAATGAGAACACAATAATGAGAACGAATGAAAGGACGCCTCCGAAAATACCTGCGATAGCAGTCAGTGCGTTCCCAAACGCTCCTGCAGCTTCAGCCGCTCCTCGAAACTGTGCCATGAGATCGATACTTGCGAGATCCGGCGGCTCGGTGCCCAAAATTGCGGCAAATTCATCGAACGCGCTCGCACGGTCGAGCGCCTCCAGATAGATGGGCAAGGATGTGAGGAACGTAACGACTTCTGCAAAGAGAGTTGGGACGAAAAAGTAAAATAATCCAAAAAATACTGCAAAAATAAGGACGTAGATGAGAAGCACCGAAAAGACGCGAGGCAAACCTCTTCGCCTTAGACGCACGACCCCGGGCTCTATCGCGGAGGCAATGACGACCGCCGTAATGAGTACTAGTACTAAGTCGCGAAGCGTCCAAAGGAGCCATGCGCCAAAAAGGACTACGATGGCGGTCACGATAGTGCCGGTTGTTATGGAGATATTCAGCGGAGTCTTCGCTGGCATGAGCAAATCGTAGCATAAGAGAGCCCAAAAAGAAGGTTCTTTTCAGACGTGAATTTATGCGATGCGAGAAAGAATATCGGTTATCTTTTCGCGTGTTTGCTCGCCAGTGTCTCGGTTTCTGATTGTGACCGTGTCTTTTAATTCCGGTTTTTCACCGAGCGTGTCGAAGTCGACTGTAATACAGTACGGAGTGCCTATTTCGTCTTGTCTCCTGTAGCGCTTCCCGATGTTGCCGTTGTCATCCCACATGATCTGCGGAATTTCTTTTTTGAGCATGGCGTATATTTCGCGAGCTTTTGCGACAAGCTCTGGCTTATTTTTGAGAAGTGGGAAGACCGCGGCTTTGACGGGTGCGACCGCGGAATTAAATTTCAAATACGCTCGCTTTTCGCCACCAAGCTCATCTTCCGTGTACGCCGACACGATGAGCGCAAGAAAAGTGCGATCAACTCCAAACGATGGCTCCACGACATGCGGCGTAATAGCAGGCTGGCCTTCTTCCGTTGCGATTTTCAAATCCGTTCCGGATGCCTTGGCATGCGCAGAGAGATCGAAGTCGGTGCGATACGCGAGACCATAAAGCTCCTTGCGCCCAAATGGAAAGTCGAACTCGAAATCGATCGTGCGCTTTGAGTAGTGCGCGCGCTCCCCGTCTGGGACTTCAAGCTCGTGTACGGAGCTTTTTGGAATGCCTATCACTTCGTTGAAAACATGGACGTTATTGCGCCATAGTTCAAACGCGCTCTCCCACTCTTTTGGATCCACAAAATATTCCACCTCCATCTGCTCCATCTCGCGGACCCGGAAAATAAAGTCACGCGGGGCGATCTCGTTTCTGAATGCTTTTCCAATCTGCCCTATTCCAAACGGCAGTTTGGGATGGAAAGAATCGACGACGTTTTTGAAATTGACGAATATGCCACCTGCCGTTTCAGGGCGAAGGTAGACCACAGCAGACGGATCCTCGGTGGCCCCTATCTGTGTTTTGAACATCATATTGAACTGCCGCACCTCGCCAAAGCCTCCGCCGCACTCCGGGCATTTCGCGGGGTCGGCGAACTGGTCCGCGCGGAAGCGACGCTTGCATTTTTTGCACTCAACAAGCGGATCGGAGAAACCGGATACGTGGCCACTCGCTTCCCATACTTTTGAATTCATAAGGATCGCCGCATCAACTCCGTACATGTCATCGCGCCCTTGTACGAACATCTTCCACCAAATCGCCTTGATGTTGTTCTTGAGCTCAACACCCAAAGGACCGTAATCCCATGTGCCGGATAGCCCGCCATATATTTCGCTTCCCGGATAGATAAAACCCCTGCGCTTACAGAGCGAAACTATTTTTTCCATTGTCGCGTCCGTCATAGGCGCTACCGTACCACAGTTGCACTCGTTGCGGAAAAGCCCGGATCGCCCACGATGTTGGTCGTGACGGCATCTACGTCTTTGCTGATCTCTTTGTTGGTCGAAGAATCCGTGCCGGTGAATGTGATGTCCTGTATGAGTTCGGGCTCCTGTCCTATTTGCGATGTCGAGGGAGTGAAGCCAATCTCAAACCCGACCTCGCGCGGATTAGTGCCATCGGTGCCGACCCCCTGCTCAACAGTGCCTACGTCCCAGGTGACCGTGCTGTCGAGCTGGTTGAATTTCAAACGGCTATCTGAGGAGTTGGGGTCACATTCCGAGCGCGGACTGCACATGCCGATCCAGCGCACATATGGCGGGAGCGTCGCAATGAGTTTTCCATCTTCTATCCTGTTCGTGGTGTTTGTGATCCTAAAGACGATCGCGTACGTCGTTTCCGTATTCGCTTTCGGAGGCAAAGGGCCGGTCGCGCCATACGGGCTCGTGTAGTAGAGGCCGCGCGCGATGACCTTGAGATCACTCTCCACTGCGATCCTCTGCGAGGCGGTGGCCTGAAGGTTTTCCGGAACGCCGTCTTCCGCGATGCGCTTGCCTGCGGCGTTCACTGTGATCGTGAGCGTCGGGTCTTTTATGCCTACAAGCATCTCTGTTGTTGGCACTCTGAATGTAAAGGTGAATGACCCGCGCGCGCCTGCCGCAACATTCGCCAGGGCACCTTTCGTCGTCGTTTTGTCCCACAAGACAACTCCATCGCTCGAGCGATAGAAGCCTTCAGGCGTAACCACAGTCGCACCGTCAATCGGCATTCCTGAAAGACGTGCGATTATCACCGCGTCTTGAATCGGTGTCGAGAGATTGTTCTGCCAATTTACGGCCACGTTGACCGTCGTGTCAGTTGCAACAACAGCGCTACTTGTCGCCGATCTGTTGACCGAGATACCGAGTCCTAAGAACGCGTTCGATATCTTCATCGCGTGCGTGCTCTCCGCGATCTTCGTCGTGATGGCGTCTCCTTCTGGGGTTTGCCGCGTACCTGCGCTAAAGCGGAAAAGCCGCTCATCACCACTCTCGCCTTTTAGTGTGCCGCGGAACGTGACTTGCTTTCGCTGTCCCTGTGCGAGATCGCCGAGCTCCCAGAGTGCACCACCCGGCTTAAGGATCGGTTTAGGTGCAAGGGGGTCGCCAGAAGAAGGTGCCAGCGTGAAGCCAAATGGAAACGTGGTCTCGAGAAGTACATCTTTCACCGGTGTATAAAATTCTGATACGACATTCGATGCAACGGTTACCGTAAATTCCACGGGTTGACCAGAAATCGTTTCGGTATTGCTTTCGACCGAGATCGCGAGCGGAGAGGAGCTTAAGGTCGTCCGATAATTGGTCGTTGCAACGAAAATTGCACTTGAATTTGAAAGACGATACTCAAGCTCGACTTTGATATCGATATCCGGATTATTTCCCGAAAACACCGGACGGATCGGTCCCTGTCGCCTTCCACCAGGCTCGATCGTGCCGAGTGATATGCGCTCTGTCGTAAGGTCGGTTGAGAAGTCGGCGGGCGAGCGCGTGCCCGGCGGATACGTAATGACAAGATCCGCGAGCTCAAGCGCCACTTGGTTGCGATTGGTGACCGTGATCTGCAGCTGTGTTGGCTCACCTCCTGCTATCTGTGGAGGGCCTGACACACTGATCTCAATATTTCGTGCTGAAGCGGAAGAGGATCCGCCGCCAAATGTGAAATAGTAGATGAAAAACACGATGGCGATAACAAAGAATGCGGCAGCGGCGATAAGGAGCCATTTCATGGCGCCGCGCATAAACGTAATGCCGCGAGGAGCGACGCTAGTTTGCGCAAGCTTTGGCTCTTCGTGTCTCCACTCTTCGCCCACCAATGGCCGCACTTCGTCCATTTCGCGACGAGGGCGCTCTTTGAGGTTCTGCGACATCGTGCGCGAATACATCGCCCTCTTTAGGCGCTCTACTCGCTCCTGTTCGTGTTCGGAGTCCTCTCTATCCACGCACCAATAATACCATTTAGAGATGCGTCTCGTTGATGGCGCGGTTGACCGTTGCGAGTAATTTTTCTCGGAGACCTTCGGCCTCCTGCACGTGTTCTAGGCTGTAGCTCGTGTGCGCGAAAAGTGTTGTGGAAAGTGCTTCTTCAGAGAGATATCCGAGGCCATAAAGAATGCGGGCGACGCACACCAGCTCGATCGTCGCGCGTGCACCATTGAGATTCTTTGAAGAGAGCGCCGCGTGCGCTTCAGTAAGGGTTGCGAACACATACGGGTTCTGCCCTTCACCGGCTACAAGGCGTAAAACGAGGCTTGCGATGCGTGCGAATGTTGGAAGATTTTCCTCTTCCACTTTTTCGATGCCGGCAGCGGCGCCTCCCACGCGCCATCCACGCTTCCCTCTTACAAGCCCCACATATGAGCGCGCATAGCTCTGTAGCGCATATCGCATGCGAGAAGTTTCCTTGCGCACGGCAGACGCGCGAGCTCGCACGAGCCCGAAATCCTTTGTGTAAAGCGCGAACACGCGGTCGGATTCACCGTGCTCGCGGCTGCCAAGTACGATCGCCTCTGTGTTGTATTTCTGATACATGGCTTACGTAAGCGTAATGTCTGTATTGGTTTCTTCTTTCAAGCGCTCAAGATTTTTTTCTACTATAGTTTTATCCTCATCCGGGACCTGGATCGAAACCTCTCCGCGCTCTCCGTGCTTGAGCTTTGCGGCTTTGCGTGCGTCTTGGATAAGACGCATCGTATCGCGCAATACTCCTTCTTCCCGCAGCTCTGGCGTTATTTTCTTATTTACAGCGAGTTGCATTGTGCCGAAATCGTCAAAGACATACCAGTCCGAATCATCTTTTAAGTTACGTATGAAGTTTATGTCTTTGTGCAAAGTTACGCTTTTTACATTGGTCTCGTCTTTAACTATTCCGATTAATTCTGGTGTTAATCGAAAATCTGCATTCAATGCAACTTCTGAGAGAGGCTGTCGAATTCGTATTTTTAGAAAGTCACGGGCCATAAGAATGTGTTCAACAGCCATTCTCGCCTGCTTCATAGGCAATAAGTCCATATTTTGTGGGACTCCATAAATCCAACGGATGACGAAGTTCGCGGTCGCCAAGCCTTCTGGCCAATTAGCTAAATGCACGCTTTCCTCGTCTTCGCCCTCACGAACAGCCTGGAATATATGTTCTGCGAAAAAAGGCATCGAAGGAGCCATAAGTTTTGAAAGCGTATAGAGCACGTATCGAAGCGTTGCAAGTGCTACTTTTTTGTCCGGCGTTTCATCTTTAAATCTGTCGCGCGAGCGGCGCAAATACCAAACAGAAAGATCGTCGATAAAGCCCGCGAGTGGTCGCGTAGCGACGTCGAGCTGGTAGTTCTCGAACGCCTTTGTCATCTCATGCACGAGCTGGTCAAGCCGTGCCAATATCCATCTATCCAATACATTGGAGCTTTGCCAGCCGCGGACTGTTCCGTCTTTATAGAGCTCATAGAATGCGAGCACATTGGTGAGGCGACCGATGTTTTTCTTCGCCACCTCGTCCACCCCTTTTTCAGAAAAGCTCAAATTCTCTGCCTGAACGACGGGAGACGATAGCAGGTAGTAGCGAAGTGCATCGGCGCCGTATTTGTTCACGATCTCCATCGGGTCTGGATAATTCTGGAGCTTCTTCGACATCTTCTTGCCGTCTTCGGCGAGCACGATGCCGTTGACGATCACATTCTGAAACGAGTTCTTCTTGAAAAGTGCCCCAGAAAGTACGTGCAGGTAGTAAAACCAAGCGCGCGTTTGGTCTAAGCCCTCAGCGATGAATTGTGCGGGAAACGTGGCGTCGAATTTTTGTTTGTTCTCAAATGGATAATGCACTTGGCCATATGGCATTGAGCCGGAATCAAACCACGTGTCCAACACATCAGGAATGCGTTTCATTTCTCCATCGCACTGCCAACAGGAAAACACAATCTCATCAACGACGTGTTTATGAAGATCGTCTATTTTTCTGCCACTTACTTCTTCAAGCTCGGCAACGCTTCCAAATACTTTTTTACTTTTGCACTTGTTGCACACCCAGACCGGCATGACGCTCGCCCAGAATCTCTGGCGGCTAATAGACCAGTCGCGTGCGCCTTCGAGCCACTTCCCCCACCGCCCTTCTTTGATGTGTTCTGGTGACCAGTGTATCGGCTTTGCATTTTTCAGGAGATTGTCTTTCACCTTCGTGACCGAGACGAACCACGAGCTTGTCGCGTAATTGAGAAGCGGCGTGTCGCATCGCCAGCAGTGTGGATATGAGTGTGTGATATTTTCTTTGGCAAACACAAGTCCACGCTCCTGGAGATTTTTTAGAATCGCGATGTCGGTGCCGAGGCGCACTTTGTCATCCTCGCTTCGAGGCTTTGCTTCGAGCCCCGCAAAGTCTTTCACTTCCGGCTTCATCGTGCCGTCCATGTTTACGTGCTGAACGAACGGCAAGTTCACTTTTTTCAAAAGCTCCCAGTCATCCGTACCGAAGGCGGGCGCCTCGTGCGCGATTCCTGTGCCGTCTTCGGCTGTTACAAAATCCGCTGCGTACACTTTCCAGCCGTTCTCGCTGTTCTTTAGGTTTTTATCGTTGATGTAGTAATCGAACGGCGGCTCGTATTCAATTCCAATAAGGTTGCCGCCACTAAACTCCTTAATTTCGTGCCCGGGGTATTTATATACGGTCTTTTTCGCGTCAATGTAGTTTTCTCCGGCCCAATTAAACAAGCGATACTTTGCATTCGGGTTAATCGCAAGTGCAACATTTCCGGGAAGCGTCCAGGGTGTTGTAGTCCAAGCTAGGAAATACGTGTTGTCCGGTAAATCGTATTTTTCGGGATTCTTTACCTTAAATTTCACCGTGACTGCAATATCTTTTACATCTTTGTACCCTTCGGAGACTTCTTGCTGGCTAAGTGTTGTCGCGCAGCGCGGGCAGATGTGCATCGAACGATAATCCTCGTATATCAAACCCTTGTCCCACAACTGTTTGAAGACCCACCACACGCTTTCCATGAAATCGCGGCTCATCGTGAAGTAGGGCTTTTCCATGTCGGCCCATCGTCCGATGCGCGGGATTATCTTTTTCCATTCATCCGCGTACATCAAAACTTTCGATCGACAGATCTCGTTGAACTTCGCGACACCCATCGCCTCGATATCTTTTTTGTGTTTGAAGCCGAGCTCTTTTTCGACGATGTTCTCTATCGGAAGCCCGTGGCAATCCCAGCCCCAGCGCCTGGGCACGTGGTAGCCACGCATGGTCCAAAAGCGCGGTACGACGTCCTTGATTACGCTCGCCACGATATGGCCATAGTGCGGAAGCCCTGTCGCGAAAGGCGGGCCGTCGTAGAAAACGTACTCGCCTTTAGGAGCTTGTTTTTCAAGGCTTTTTTCGAAGATTTTCTTCTCCCGCCAAAACTGGAGCGTTGCTTCTTCGCGCTTAGCTGCTTCGCTCATTGGCGTATCGTAGCAAAGAAATCACATTTTTTCCGGTGTCGGGATACCAAGAAGCCAAAGGCCATTTTTGAGCGTTTGCCGCGCGGCATCCGCGAGCGCCACCTTGTGTGCTGCTTGCGGTGTGCCATCAAGTATCTGCTCGTTGGCGTACCAGCGATTGAAGACAGCCGCGAATTCTAGCAAGTAGTTGGTAAGAAGATGCGGTTCGAGTTCGCCCGCGGCGTATTCCACCGCCTCTGGGAAACGATGTAGAAGTCTCGCGAGATCTGTGGGCTCGGCATGCGCATCGATCACTCCTTTTACTCCCTGCTCTTTCGCCTTCTGTACCACCGCATGCGCTCGCGCGTGCGCGTACTGCAAGTACGGTCCTGAATCTCCTTCGAGTGCGAGTGCGCGCTCGCGGTCGAAGATGATGTCGCGCCCCGATGCTTGTTTGAGTATCTGATATTTGATAGCACCTACCGCGACAGCTTCGGCGAGCTTGTCAGGGTCATCGGCTCTACTGTCTTTGGCGCGCTCACGCGCAGCCTCCTTCAAGTCTTCAAGGAGCGATTCGCCTGTGATGACGTCACCTGTGCGTGAAGACATTTTGCCTTGGGGTAAGCGCATCATGCCGTGGGAAATGTGCTTCAATTTTGGAGCAAGCTCGGGCAGTACGTGTTTCATCGCGTCGAGCACTACCTCGAAATAGCCGCTTTGTTCGTGTGCAGTGACCGAGATCGAGGTGTCGAAAGCCCATTTTTCCGCCTTCAGCTTCGCAAGGCCGAGCTCTTTTGCCTCATACGTGGGCAAACCCTTGGAGGTGATAAAGACGCGTGTGTGCGGGCCGTGGTACACGACCGCTCCTTCGCTTTCAACAAAAATATCAGGATTCGTTTGCACGATCTCAATCCCCTCGGGGGCTGCTTCGCTCTCGAAGAAATAAAAGTCGAATTTCGTGCCGAGTGTTTCGTATATCTGCTCAAAATGCTCCAGTGACACTTTCCGACCTCGGTCGTAGAGCTGATTTATTTCGTCATCCGTGCGCTCATACACTTTTGCATTTATCGCATCGATCTCCCCGCGCACGTCCATGCTTTCCTCATACGCGGCAGCGCCTGCGGCGTACGCTTTGCCGAGCGCCTTGGAGTCAAAAGAATTGAGATTCGATTTTTTCAAACCCCATATCGCTTTTGCAACATGCGGACCAACGTCTCCCTGATAATTGGCCCGCTTCACGTCTGCTCCGGAAAATTCCACAAGCCGCGCAACGCTTTCTCCTATCGCGTTGCTCATCAAGTGGCCGATATGAAATTCCTTAAAAGGGTTCGGGTCGGTGTATTCCACCATTATTTTCTTTTCTGCATTGCTACTTCCTTTGCCCCAAGATTTGCTCTTTGCGCCCTCGATCGCGCCCGCGAGCGCTGACGGTGCAAGATAGAAATTGATAAATCCCGCGCCGGCAACTTCGATCTTTTCAATACCTTCGACTTCGCCCAAATTTTTGGCGATCTCTTCGGCAAGTTCACGCGATTTTTTCCCGGTCTGTTTTGCGAGCTGAAGCGCGATGCCGGTCGCATAATCACCGTTCTTAAGGTCCGACGGATGTTCGATCGATACTTTCTCCGATGAAACCACTATATCGGTGGTTTTGAGCGCTTTTACTATAGAGGCTTTAAGCCTTTGTGGCATTTGCGCATTGTAGCAATACGTCTGCACTCTTCATAAAAACATCATGTGCGGGATGCTTAGCTGTGCTGCTATGAGAGCGGTCGAGTGCTTTAGATAATAGTTAATCATTAGATCAAAATAATACGTATGAACAATGAAAATAGCGGCGCAACAACTGCGCTCCTTGCGATTCTGGTCATTGCAATCGTCGGGTTCGGCATCTGGTTTATGATGCGCGGAAGTGCGGCGCCAGCACCGCAAGAAGACGGAATCAACGTAGACGTAGATCTCCCGGGCGGTGGTACACCGTCTCCCGCACCAGGTCCAACCCCGAGCCCATCTCCGACGCAGTACTAGTAAGTAGTGCGTGGCAAGCGATCCCAAAGCTCTTGCCACGATACTTTGAGAGCACGTACAAGTGGAATCTTTAATTAACCCTGCAAATCGCTAATCCGTATGTGTTGTCGACATCGGTTTGAACGACTACTTCGTCGAAAAACTGTTCGAGCATTTCTTTTAGCTGTTTTTGAGAGTACTTATAGGAAATAACCGTACGAATAACGTCTCCAGTCTTGTACTCAAGCGATCTGCCGAGGTGTTTAAGCACGACATCGTTTTGAACTATGTAGCAAACTTCGATGCGATCTCTCACGTATCGAACATCGAAACGAAGGTTGTCTCTTGAAAATCCTGCTTCCAAAAGCACTTGTACGGCAAAATCATCCATCTGTGAGCTAGTGTACGTCTGTACCCACTCTTCCGGTGTTCGACCTTCCGATATTCCATTCCCGATGATCAGCACTTCGCCTTTATCCATGCCGCGCCTGATACCATGCAAAATGTCATTGTGCTCAAAATTTCCGAGAGTATTCCCTAAGAACAAAAGGCAGTGGTGAGGAAAGTCTTTGTTACGGAAAAGCGGTGTCACGTTATCGAGATTTTCGAAGTCGGAGATATTCCAAAATATACGCTCTACGGGTGCCAATCCCGATTGTTCAACCGCATGTGCGGCCTCTTGCACCATGTACGCACTTATGTCGATCGGACAGTATCGGATTTGAAATTCATTTATAAAGTCTTTGAGACATAGAACCGCCTTCTTGCCGTCACCGCATCCGAGGTCGATGAGATTTGTTGGTTTTCGGTTCATGCCGCTAGCAATAGCCCCGATGTGCTCTTTCAAAAGCATCCTTTCTTTCTCCGTAACGGCCGCGCTGTATTCCGGGCTATGTTCGATGGTAAGAAAACCTTTAGCCTGCTTTGGGGTCAGGTACCAGAGTTTTGAATCTGCTATATCCCACGTACGAATACCCTCTTCTTCCTTAAATCCACGCAGTACAAACTGGCGAAAAATCAGATCATTAACCCCTTTATTCTCGATAGAGGGTAAGCTCTCTCGCATGAGAGTAGTATAGCGTGAGCAAAGTGCACTTTTAGCGCTGGATTAGAGATCCGCGTCGATACCCATGCTTCTTGCAGTGCCTGCGATGATCTTCTTCGCCTGCTCCAAGTCCGGCGTGTTGAGGTCGTCCATCTTGTCCTTTGCGAGCTCTTCGAGCTGCTGCTTGGAAAGCTTGGCGATCTTGTTCTGCGGCTTGGTGGAGCCTTTCTCAATGTTGAGCTTCTTTAGAATGGCACGAGAGGCTGGCGGTTTTTTAACAACGAAGGTGAACGAGCGGTCCTTGTAGACAGTCATAACGACCGGCACCTGATTCCCGATAAGCGGGCGGGTCTGGTCGTTAAACTGCTTCACGAATTCCGCGATGTTCACTCCTGCGGGGCCGAGCGCGGTACCTACCGGCGGCGCGGGCGTAGCCGCGCCTGCGGCGATCTGTAGTTTGATTATTTTTGTGATTTCTTTTGCCATAGATTTACTTGTAGTGAGCGTATCGAACTATACGCGTTGTACCTGATCTGCTTCGAGTTCGACCGGGGTCTCCCTACCGAACATCGGAACCAATACCTTAACCTTTCCGCGCTCTTCGTCAATCTCTCCCACTTTGCCTTCAAGATCCTTGAAAGGGCCGTCGATGATGATGACGGCGTCTCCTTCGGAGAGGTCGATCGCGTGGCGCACGGTGTCTCCCGAGGTGCGCTTCATTATTTTGTCCACCTCTTCCTGCGCCAAAGGCACCGCTTGGTTTGCCGTGCCGACGAAACCAGTGACCTGCGGTGTATTTCTGACAACGCTCCACGCGTCGTCGGAGGCGATCATATCTACCAATACATAGCCTGGGAATATTTTCTCCTTGGTCTCCGTCTTTCTACCGTTCTTTATCTTTATTTTTTTCTCTGTCGGCACTACCACCTGGAAGATCTTCTCTTTCATGCCGAAAGAATCAACACGCTGCTTCAAGTTGCGCGCGACCGCATCCTCGTATCCGGAATACGTGTGCACTGCGTACCACTGCCTTTCTTGTCCGTGTGTTTGCTTCATACCTATTGGGTCGGCGTCGAGGTGGTAAACGTAACGGTCGAGCTCGCGAAAGGCTGCACGATCTCAGACGAAGGGTTGTGCGGGAGAAGGAGAAGGCCGCGACCAAGTCCGCTCGTGATGACGTAGTCGAAGAATCCGAGATAGACCGCGACGAAAAGTGAAATACCAATCACAAGCGCGGTGTAGATGATCGTCTGCGGGCGCGTAGGCCATGCGACGTGCCGAAGCTCGCTGCGCGTGTCTTTGAGATATTGAATGAAGCTCATAGTATTTTAGGCATTTTTAAACCGCCTCGCGGCGGTTATTGCCAATATAATAATCTCATCGGAAACAAAGTCAAGTTGTCTTTCTTCAGCTCCAAGCGAGAGAGGGCGTGTTTCTCAGAGTACGGATTTTTCCCTCTGGAAAAATCCTCGAATCCTCGGCTTCATCAGCCTGCGGGAGCCTCTTCGAAACACGCCCTTTCGAGCGCCTACCTTATTTCGTAAGTGATGCTTACGTTCGAAACAATTTTGTTCTCACCCACTGGAAGTTCCGGCGCGTTCTCGGCCTTTGCTTCCTGTGTCACGGCCATGTCGTACGCAACACCCCCACGAGCTGCATATGGCATCGGCGGGTAATAGCCGTTCTCGCTGAAGTTCACGATGCGCACAAGTCTCACACCGAGCTGCTTGGCAAGCTCTGATGCTTTCTCGCCGGCGTCATCTATCGCCATGCCGCGCGCCTGCGCTTGAAGCACCTCTTCGTCGTCTATCGTGAAAGAAAGTCCGGAAACCGAGGAAGCACCGAGTGTGCCGACGCCCGAGAGAATGTCCCCTGCTTTCTCTGTATCGCGGACCTTAACGTTCAACGTTTGTGATACCTGGAAGCCACGAAGTACCTGCCTACCTGAGCCGCAGTACCTGTCTCTGCAGATCGTGTCCTGTAGGTAGTCATACTGCGGATACACGCTGTAATCCGCCGTCTGAACATCTTTCTCTTCGATCCCCTGTTGTTTGAGATACGCGATTATGTCGTTGGCCTTCTTGGTCGCAACTTCCTGTGCGCTCTTCACTTCTTTTGCTTCTTGCTGAATGGTCACGGAGAAAGTCGCCATGTCTGGCACGGCAAAGACTTCTCCCTCACCGGAAACCGTTATCGTATTCGAGGCCGAAAGCCCGCTGCCTACGTAGCGGTATTCCTTTAGGAGCTTGAGTGTTCCCATAAAAAGAAAAATCGCGAGCATGCCCAAAGCTGCCGCGGCCGCCATGCGAGGCCAATGCGTCGCCTCTATCACCTTATCTGCTGTTTGTTCATCCATAGTAATGATTAATTAGGTGCTTAAATTATGAATAAATAATAGCACTTAACGCGCCTGATGACGGTGCAATGAAGGGGATATTACCGGCGACGTAGAGCGAAAGAAGCACAAGAGCAAGCTCTTGTGCTTCTGAGCCGAGGAGCCGGAAAAGCGAGTTTATTCTAAACTCGCTTTTCCCGAAGTTGCGCATTCTTGGCGGACGGTATACTTCCCCCTATGGATCCCGGGTTCCTAGGAGAGCTTGTCGCAACATACTCCTATTTCGTGCTTGCTCCCGCTGTTTTCATTTTTGGACCGATGGTGAGTCTTGTCGCGGGTGTTTTACTGCGGCTCGAGGTCATCGCTATTGTGCCGACAGTGCTCGCGCTTGCCGCGGGAGAACTTGCAAGCGACATTCTGTGGTACTGGCTCGGAAGAAAGTACGGGGAAACATTCGTGGAGCGCTACGGGCGCTATTTTGGCATCACTCGCTCGTCGGTGGCATACGCAAAAGATCTTTTTTCGCGCCACCACGACCTCATTATCTTTACCTCCAAGATCACCTCGGGATTAGGGTTTGGCGCGGTCATTATGTTCACGGCAGGATTGTCCCGCGTGCCCTTTCGCCGCTACATGATGCTCAATATCGCGGGACAATTCCTCTGGACGGCAGCAATGCTTTCGATCGGATATTTCCTCGGCCACATTTACCTGCGTGTCGGTGACGCGCTCGAAAAGATGGCACTCTTTGCGCTTGTTATCATTATTATCGTGTCTCTCATCGGGTTCGCGCGCTACATGCGAAGCGTCCTCATGCAATCATGATCTCCATAATCATCCCGACCCGAAACGAGGAAAAATTGATCGCGCGCACGATCGCACAGTTCAAAAACCTCACTATGCCGCACGAGGTCATCGTCTCCGACGATGGAAGTTCCGACAATACGGTCGAGATCGCACGCGCCGCTGCTGACAAAGTACTTACCTTCTCAGGAGACAAGCATGTGATCTCGCGCGCGAGAAACGCGGGCGTAAAATCTTCCCAGGGCGACATCTTGGTATTTATCGATACAGATACGACTATTCCCAATCCCGAGAAATTTTTTGCACATGCGCTTGAGGCTTTTGCGAAAAATCCGAAGCTTCTCGCGCTCGCCTGCCCACAAATAGTGCATCCTGACGTACGAACATGGAAAGATCGTTTTGTATTCGGATTGGACAATTTTTTTAATCTCGTACAGAACAATTTGTTGCATCACGGCGCTGGTAGCGGTAAGTGCATTATCGCGAGAAGAGTGGCATTCGAGCGCGTCGGAGGCTTTCGGGAAGATCTAATCTTTCGTGAGGATTGCGATTTTCTCAAGCGCATTTCACGTATCGGTCGCACGTATTTCGATACAAAGCTAGCGGTTTTCCATCAAGGTCGAAGGCTCCACCGGCTTGGGATCATAGGCTTTTATTACATTTGGATCGTGAACGGGCTCTACGTGGTTTTTGCCGATCGAGCCAAGGACAAGGAGTGGACGCCTATTCGATAAAAACTTGTGAAAGTCAGCTTTGTCATCCCAGCCTACAACGAGCACGAGCTCATTGGAAAGTGTATTGAATCGATAAACAAAGAGATCGAACGAAGCGGATTTGAGGCTGAAATAGTCATCGCAGACAACAACTCTACGGACGACACGCGTGAGATCGCTGCGCGCTACCCGCGCGTGAAAGTAGTGGAAGAACATTGGAAAGGCGCGAATCGTGCAAGGCAAACTGGCTTCAAAGCGTCACACGGAGAATTTATCGCGAGCCTTGATGCAGACGTTATTGTTCCTTCGGGCTGGCTTACGACTGCAATGCGCGAGATGGAGCGGAATTCCAACACAGTGGCGATTTCTGGCCCTTTTATCTATTACGACCTCCCGCTTTGGGAGCGCGCGCTCATCCGTATATTTTTACTTTCTTATCCTGTCGCCAACTTTTTCGTGCAGAACGTGTTCCACGCGGGGGCAGTCTTACAAGGTGGCAATTACCTTGTTCGCCGCGAAGCGCTCGAGCGAATAGGCGGGCACAACACCGCAATTGAGTTTTATGGCGATGATACTGATACGGGCTCTCGCCTTTCAAAGATCGGAAAGGTGAAGTGGACGCTCGCTCTGCCTATCTACACTTCCGGGCGCCGCCTCAAAGGCGAAGGCGCCCTGAAAACTGCGTTCAAATATCTGATCAACTTTTTCTCTGTGATTCTCGCGGGCACACCTGTTACAAAATCGTACCAAGATATCAGGCCTACTTCTCTGGGCGATCGCCGGGAATCTCCCTCGACTAAACAGTAGCCGTCGCCACTGTTTGTCTGGGCACCGCCTCGCGGTCGCGCGTACTCGCGCGACATCGCTCCGGCGTTCGATTCCCCCGCACGCTCCGCGTGCTCTAAGTAATTTTCTTTTCCGGGGCGATCGCCGGGAATCGAACCCGGATTGAGAGCTCCACAAGCTCCAGTGTTGACCGTTACACCACGATCGCCATCAAACAGTCGAGTTATAACAAAAAAAGACCCTTAACGCGACGCCGCCCCCAGAGCGAGCTTGCGAGCTCGTACTGAAAAGGCGGCGGCGTCGGAAAAATGCGTGAGCGTGACGAATTACATCATCGCGCTTCCCATATTCCCCTCTTTCATCGCAAAGCCGGCGTAGAGCGCAGCTGCTGCGATTACAAGATGTAGGAGGTGGTCCGCTGTGTTGACCGTAATGAGGCCCAAAACAGTGTCGCCCTGTAGGAAACCGACGACTGTTACGACCGCATATACGACACCGAAGACCTGGAAATACAAACGCGCGTACGAACCCGCCCAAGCGGCGCCAAGCGCCAAGATTCCCGAGAGGAGGTGTATGACGTTGTGCAGAGGATCGACCTCAAAGATGCCGAGGAGATAGCCGTCTGGCGTGAGCGCAGGCACGAAGCCCAGGACACCGACGACGACGAACACCGCACCAAAAATCCATGCTAGCTTTTGGATCATAGTACTTCTTATTCAAGATAGTAATTGCTCGACCGCCTCCATTGTAGCTCCTTTCATGAACAGTCAAACAATCGCCGTGGATTGCCCTTTTTAGCGCACTACTTCCTCCAAAGCCACCTGGCCTTGAGTACTCTGTACCTCAAACGACACCCTCCCTATAATTTGCCCGAAGTCCATTGCTACATTGACGCGCCACTTTCCGGGAGAGGGGTCATTCTTTATGGAGTACCCCCGATACCCACCTTCCCTGCCGCCGAGGATCGGGAATGAGATTGTATCTTCCGTTACCCAAGACTTCGTTTCGGGGTCGTAGCGCTGCCACTCATGAAGGATCGTCGCGGAAAGTCCCGATGGCGCAAATATCGCGCTGTAGAGATATACAGGCTCTCCAGGCGATTTGCGAAACACCGTCGTATGCGGCAGGTACTGCTCAAACCATGGCCTTGTTTCCGCCAAAAGACGATATTCGTTCCCCACTTTGGAAATGCCGTGATAGACACCCGCATCTTTGAGGGCGAGCGGAAGCGGCGGGATCGCGTTGGTGAAGTAGAGCACGTTAAACGTAATAAAAATGACCGCGATCGAGCGCGCGATTTGTGTGAGGTTGTCGCGCACCAACTGCGGCGTGAAATAATATTGGAGCCGCAAGAACGCCGCTATGCCAAGCAAGCTCACGACGCCGCTGGCAACGAACATCCATGGACCGATCGTGCGGAAGATGAGCGGAAGGTAAAAAATGAGGAATGAAAAAAGAACGGTGAAAAATATCGACATTTGGAACGTGAATTGCATGTAAAAGCGCACGAACCGCTCGTTGGCGATAAGCAGGATCGCGATCGCAGCGACAAAGACCCACGTGAGAGAAAACGCAGCGCTCCTCGAGTAGAGGGAGAGGAATGCGATGAAAAGACCGCCGAAGGCGAACTGCGAAACGACCGGCAGGAATGGCGTTATCGTGATGAGCCACGGCTGTCTCAATCTCCCCGAGCTGATCAAGTTTATAAGAATCGTGACGAGCGCAGATACTGCAAGGTAGAAGAAAAGGACGATCGTGGTGAGAAGCGTGTCGACGCGCCGCAGGAGGAAAAACGTATCGATTATAAGCGCCGCGACGAGTGAGAGCGGCGAAATATAACGCATGTACCATTCAGCGGCCTCTGCGACACTTTTGGGGAGCTTTGCAAATTTCGGCCGCATCATATCCGTGCGGCAATCATAGCAAACTTGTTTTGTGCGCAGGGGGAGATTCGCCCGCGCCTCTCGGCTCGCCGTCGCTCGCCTCGGGCTGGGCACCGCCTCGCAGCGTCGCAAGCTTGCGACGCTTTGCTCCGGCGTTCGAATCTCTGCTCCCAACGCAAAAAGTGTCCACGAGGGACACTTCATTGCATTGGGTGCGCAGGGGGAGATTCGAACTCCCATGCCCTTGCGAGCGTTACCACCTCAAGGTAGTGCGTCTACCAATTTCGCCACCTGCGCAGCGCAATCCAATATACCTAGTTTTTTTCTGGAGTACCAGCTTCTGCGGCTACTGACTCACTTTCTTCGCGCACCTCGGCTTCGGCAGCTGCTTCGAGCTTCGCCTCAGTCGTGGTACTGCCGCCGATCACACGAGTGCGGCGCAATTGCCTGCGCGCCTCGCGCGAGACTTTTTCGCGGATGTAATAGAGCTTTGCGCGGCGTACGCGGCTTCGTTTTAAGATCTCGATCTTGTCTACCAAAGGAGAGTAGAGAGGAAATACTTTCTCTACCCCCACACCCGAGAGCACGCGGCGCACCGTGAATGTTGCGCCCGGCTCCGTGCCGTGTTTGCGAGCCAAGACCAATCCCTCAAATGCCTGAAGGCGGTACTTGCCTTTTTCTTCCTCGATCTTTTGCCACACACGGATAGTGTCCCCCGGCCTAAGGTCGAGGTTTTTGCGCGCTTCCATATCTACGGGCGAAACTTTTATTGCCATGACGGGGCACTATATCATCGACATTCTCAAAAAACAACGTCGAATGTTTTCATTTCTTTCGAAGGTTCTCGCCACTCGACCTCCACATCAGACACCTTCGCGGTGAATGGCCCTTTGCGTAAATGTGTGACGAGTTTCTCGAGCTTGTCGGGGTACCCTTGGGCAACAACCTCGACCGTGAAATTCGGCAGATTCTTCACGAATCCTGTGATCGCGAGATGGCGTGCGTGCTTCGCTACGAAATCCCGATAAAAGACGCCTTGCACCTTCCCTTTCACGATGCATCGGATCTCTTCTACCTCCATGTGCGCGCTGAGGGATTTGAACCCCCGACCTTCTCTGTGTAAAAGAGTTGCTCTACCACTGAGCTAAGCGCGCGTCTCCCCTCGGTAGGAATCGAACCTACATAACCGGCTTAGAAGTCCGGTGTTCTATCCATTGAACTACGAGGGGTTAATTCTATATCCTATATCTTCCCCTTCGCAATAACCAGCTCTTATCTCGAAGGATCTGCAATGTTCGGGGTTGATACTTTAAGGGCTTCATATCTCGCACGTCGCGCCTCGAAGCCTTCAAGCGTTGCTTGGAGATCTCTTTGGTTTAGAAGCGGCACGCCGGTGCCAGATGCAACTAAGAGGTCTTCGTTTGCGGTAAGTGAATCCATAAATTTCATCATCCCATAGGCGGCGAAGCCCATGATCGTAAGTGCGGCTAAGACGAGAAGTGCTCGCCAATAAAAGTCGGCGAGCTTTCGAAAGTGTTCTGGCTCATGGCGAAAGCTCCATACCTCGCGCGCCGTATTCCAAATGTTCGTAAGCCAGGTCATAGTTCAGCGGTGGTAAGAATATTGAGCCGTGCGATGATGCGCCATTGCGGATTTTTTGATTTCACATTTTCGTTTGTGGGAACTTCTTCGAGATGTAGCTCCGTCAACATCGAGGGCAGCGGGAGCGACTCTAGAAATCCGATCGCATGAATCACCTGTGCAAACGTTCCTTGTGCTTCAACAACGAGGGAGGCGCTCCTAAGAGGCGTTGAGGCGTCGCTCGCGCCCGCGGTCAAGGTTTCTCCCACTTTTATCGGGATTTTTGCATCGCGCGCGACACTCTCGACGATATCGAGCACTTCGACTATGTCGCGGTCTGCGATTTGCTCAAGTGCAACACGTTCGTCCGAGGTTTCCCTTGCAAGCGTCCGAATTTTCAATAGCCCCGCTTGCTGCGCTTCTTCTTCCTGCACTCGTACAAGAAGCGAATCGCGGATCGCTTCTTCCTTCGTGATCTGCAAACCAAACACGAGTGCGACACCCCATAAAAGCAGTGCGAACGTGAGTGCGGACAAAGCGATGTAGTTATTGGCGCGCAACATAATTAAAAGGTGCCAGTTATCGTCATGCTAAAGCTGCCTCCTTCGGCACCAACAAACGCACCGATCGGTACGTCCACACTCTTAAACGCCGGATTCTCGGAAAGCACCGCTCGATATGCATTGATCTGTTCGCGCGACGAAGCACGGCCGCTTATCGCGATTGTGCCTGGTTCTCCTTTTCGGAGGCCAATACTTGAGAGCGTGACTCCTGCCGGACGCACTGAAAAGATGTCATTAAATACGGTAAGGCTCGACGTCGCGCTGACAAAAACGGGCTTTAGTGCTCGCACGAGCGTTTGCGCACGCGCGATCTCATCGCGCTCATTGTTTGGAGGAAATTCTGCAACCTTCGCTTCCGTGCTCTGTTGTTGCGCTTTGACGATCGCATAGGAAGGCACGAGCACGAGTATGACGATGAGTGCAACGACACTCGCGACCATGGACCCCGCGAGAATGAATCTCGCTCTGTATGAACTTCGAAGCGCTCGCAATGTGTCTTTGGGTAGAACGTTTGCCATATCTAAAAGCTTCGGAGTGCTAAGCCTATCGCTGTTGCAAAGCGAAGCGATCCCCTTCGGTCGACCGGAGGAATGTAGTCGTCAAAAGAGCACACGTTCTGCCATACGTTGGGACGTACGCACTCCACCTGCACGCGCGCGGCAATGTAATCGCCAATGCCTTTCAGGTTCGAGCTTCCGCCGAGTAGATAAATGCGCTCGACAGGTGTCACTCGCTCGCCTTTGTCGTTCCTGCGTGTGTCCCAATAGTGGTAGTGTCGGGCGATCTCATCGGCAAGAGAAGCGACAGTTCCGGCGAGCGCTTCAACACCTGCTGAATTTTTCCCGCCCTTCGCGAACAATCCTTCTTCGTTCTTGAATGACTCTAAGGATTCCCGCGGAAGCGCAAGTTTTTCCAGTATTGCTTTATCGATACTCTCGCCGCCCACGGTAACTGTTGAAGTAAATATCGGCACACCTCGTTTCAAAACCGCAAACCCTGTACGGATCCGCCCAAAATCGACGAGGAGCGTTACGGGAGATTCTACATCCCCATCAGAAACCGCGCGCGCAACCGAACTCGCCTCCACTTCAAGAGAAAGGAGGGAGATTCCCGCGATCGAAAAGGCTTCCGCGTAGCTTTCTGCAAGGTCTTTCGGGAATACCTGTACGCCGATCTCTTCTCCGGCATCATCGTCATTTTTTGTGATGACGTCGAAATCATACACCGCTGCTGAAGGAGGGATGGGAACTCTTCCCTCGAGCTCAAACTCAATTATCGACAATATCTGTTCTCGCGATGAGTTAGCCGGTACATGCATGCTGAATACATATGCGGCTTCTTCCGGAAGTGCGGCATGCGCGCAATCGATACCGATATGCTCCTTTATTGTGCGCAATGTTTCTCCCAGACGGTGTGCATCTTGCACAATGCCATTCACGACAACGCCTTGCTCAAGCGATTCTTGACCTGAGGTGCGGACACGCTTCCCTACTCCTGTAGGCTCAAGCGCGATCCATTTTATGGACGTGTCCGAAATATCGATACCGACGGCAGCAGGAGCCAAAATCGCGGGCCTTGGGAACCAGCGCGAAAGTGTGTCCGACGCCGAATGGAAAATACGCGAAACGTGCCCAAGCGGGGCATGAGAAATCATTTGAAAATTATACCTCGCCCTGCGGCCGCGGAAGGTGCGTTAGCGCAGTTTGGATCCGGGCACAATACCTCTCTCCGGCGAAATCAAGGCGACCCCTTCTTCGTCGCTTGCGGCAAGAAGCATGCCTTGGCTCTCGATGCCGCGAAGTGTGCGGGGAGCCAAGTTCACAATATACGGAAACAGCCTGCCGATGAGTTCCTCCGGCTTCTTCCACGGTGCAATGCCGGATACGATCGTGCGTACACCAAGTTCGCCAAAATCTACCGTGCATTTGATAAGTTTGTCGGTCTCCGGAACGAGCTCTGCAGCGGTCACCTTGCCGATCCGGATATCGAGTTTCGAAAAATCATCATATGTAATTTCAGGATTCATGGTTTCTCTTACTGTACCCCACCTTTCATATCAAGAAAGCGCTGCAAAATGATCGCTGCCGCGGCTTCGTCTTTGTGTTCGTCGCCTTTTTCAGCATATCGTGATGCCTCGATTGAGCTCCCCGCTTCCCACGCCATCTCCACTGTTATGCCGGCCTCTTTGAGTGATTGCGCGAATGCTTCGACGTCTTTCGTTACGGGATTTTCGCCTCCGCCAAATGCACGAGCGTCACCCACAACGACCGCGTGTATCCTTCTCTCTTCCATGAGCTTCTGTACGTGCGCAAGAAGATTCGCATCGTTCGGTACAGTTTCTAAAGGAAACGCGATGGAGCCGGTCGCATCCGATTGTGCGAGTCCGACGCGCTTTGCGCCGTAATCTACTCCGAGGAATTTCATCGCCCTATCATGCCAGCTTGGAGGTTTTGTACAACTCCGGGTGAAAGGGTTTAAGACGAACGATTTTCGGCGAGAGCCCGGCGTCAGCAAGTGTTTCTTTTAAATTCTCAACATACTTCCCTTCCTGATCGTACCCAAGCGCTAAAATATCTGGCGACTCGGCGGCGATGTGCGCCACATATCCATATTCTTCACCTAAAACGGCCTTGTCGACTAAAGGATTTTGAGCCACGTGCGCAAGCCGCTCTTGTTCGCCGTTTCGCGGCGCTTTTCCTTTTAGTCGTGTCACGACGCCGTCGCGCGCGACCGAGACTATGAGATATGGATCTTTGGCAAGCGAGCGAGCCTGCGAGAAAAAATTCTCGTGCCCGGGGTGCACGATGTCGAATGTTCCAAAAACCATGATGCGTGTCATGTGTGATTTGAAAAGTAGGTTCGTACCTCGTCTATATCATCGGCTATCGCGGCGCGCAGCTCGTTCTCACTCTTGAAATCTTTTCTGTCACGGATTTTCTGATGTAGTTCTATAGTAATAGTTTGTCCGTAGAGGTCGTTGGAAAAATCGAGAATATACGCTTCAAGCAGTTTTCTCTTTTCGTCTACAAAAACCGCCGTCATGTAGGGCGCCTCGTCTTTTTTTAGGTATGCGCGCGCAGCATAGATCCCGGATGGCACCCCGTCGGGAAGTGCGATATTTGCGGTAGGAAATCCTAGCGCGGCACCACGCCTTACTCCTTTTTGAACTACGCCACTGTATTTCATATCAATTCTTTTTTTCGATACTCGTTGACCGTATTGTGTGCAAAGCGCGTCGGCTCCGGCAAACGATGCTTCAGTACACAGCTTTTCACGATTTCGATCGATTCCTCCAACGTTATCAGATGTCCGGGAGAAACAAACACGGGCTTTACATTCTGCTTGGTGCGAAGTGCGGCGCCAAGAATCTCGGACGAGCTCGGACTATACAGATATGAAATCGAGCCCGGCCTCTGTGACGGTTCTTCGTATGTTCCGAAAAGTACGCTCTTGGCGCAACCTATAGTCGGCACGCCTAAGGCCAACCCCAAATGAGTCGCGATGCCTACGCCACGCGGATGCGCTACTCCCACACCGTCGACAATGATTACGTCTGGTTTTGGTTGGAGCTTTTCCCAGGCCTGCATCAGCATTGGTATTTCACGAAAAGAAAGAAGTCCCGGTATATATGGAAAAGAAATCCCAGCTTTCGCGACGCTGTGCGAGACAAAACCGAGCTCAGGATACGTGAGTACGACAAACCCCGCGAACCCTTCAAGCGCAAAACGGTTCATGCTAACGTCTGCCCCGCCTATGTAGCGCACGCGAGAGGTAAGCGGCGTAAGTCGTACCCCGGATCGCAGATTCTTTTGTAACGCGATCGCTTGTGCGGGCGTTCCATCCCAATCGCCGAATAGTTTCTTCTTCATGGTACTCACTGGATCATTAGCATTCTTTTGGACATCTGCGGAGCCCTTCACTCCGCTCAGGATTCTCGCAGCTGTTTCCAATCGAATGCAACGCATTCTCTTGGACATCTGCGGAAGGGGTGGGATTCGAACCCACGGTGGGTTTCCCCACTCTTGTTTTCAAGACAAGCGCTTTAGACCTCTCAGCCACCCTTCCGACACTACTATGCAATAGTTTCGAGTTCTATGAAAACACGCTTAATTGAGTGCTCTTGGCGCGGAGTGATAGTGCTCCGATTCATAAATGGGTGTACTACAAGAAACTCCTCTCCTTTTCCATCAAGAATATAGAGCCAGTCAAATGAATCTTGCAGTAAACGTTTGATTACGTAGCCCTTTGAATTTGAGTGTATGCGTCTCAAACCAATTTCCTTACCGTTCGAAGAATATTTAACTTGTATCCTTTTCAGAGAATTCTTAAAATCGACGACCAGATCATACGCCGCTGACTCGGTCATAGGAAGTGAAACGTCGTATCCCATCTTAGTAAAGGTCGAGATGGCTTGCGCTACCGCGATATCACCTTTTCGCTGCGTGTCCCGCATGTCTAAATTATACCGGTAGGGGCAACAGACAGTCATCATCATTGTGCACAACCCACCCTACCGACACTCTTGCGCGGGGTACAATATCTTCATATGAGCAAATCCGCACAGAAGGGTTTTACCCTTATCGAATTATTAGTTGTCATTGCAATTATCGGTCTATTGGCTTCCGTGGTCGTGGCATCTTTGGGAAGCGCACAGTCAAGAGCACGTGATGCCCGCCGCATGGAGGACATTGATGCGATCAGGAAAGCGCTTACCATCTACTCTTCTGACGCGGGTGGCTACCCCATCTCAGACGCGACCTCGACCTTAACATCGACTTCGACCGTAGGAGCGGCACTTATCGCCGCAGGTGCCATCTCGACGATCCCTGAGGATCCCGGCACGCTTCAGCAGTACCAATACGAAACGGATGCAAACGGTACGACCTACACGCTCAACTGGTGTCTTGAAACAGACTCCATACGCGGTTATGCAGCTGGCTGTGATAACCTAATCCGACCGTAAGATAGAGCTATTTACCCAAAAAGCCCCGCTTTGCGGGGCTTTTTGTTTACCCATCGTAGTACAATGCGCGCATGGCAGATTCTGTCCCCATCCGCTGGAGAGCATACGAACACGAACACATCGAGCGAGATCAGAATTGGTTTTGGGCGCTCGGGGTATTCGCCGTCTGCACATCGCTGATAAGCGTCATTTTTGGTAATTTTTTCTTCGGCCTTCTTATCCTTGTCGCTGCCGGCACGTTAGCGGTCCTTGCGAAGTCTCCGCCGCCTTTGGTTGAGTTTGAGCTCTCGGATCGTGGCATTAAGATCGGTGACACCATGCATCGCTACGAGGAGATTATCTCCTTTTGGGTAGAAGATCACGACGCGGATCCGCCCATACTTCTCGTTGACACCACAAAATGGCTCTCACCAAACCTCGTGATCCCTATCGAAGGCGCAGATCCGAGCGAGGTGCGCGCCTATCTCACCGAGCGATGTGAAGAAGTGCCAATGAAGGAGCCCCTGTGGCACAAGGTTCTCGAATTTTTTGGCCTCTAACGCCGATGTGCTTTAGATAACGTTTACCGTTATCTTTTGTTGCCTGGTAGAGCCTCCAAGCGTCTCGCATTTCAGTACGAAGTCAGCAGACCTTCTCAAAGGCGGCGTATTCACAGTTCCATTGATGCTCGTATTCCCTGCGTTGTCTGCAGTAAATTCATTGTGATCAGGGCTCGATATCACGCAAGATTTCATGCCGGCGGTGATCCAGCCTATCCGAGAAATTCCGTTCCTCTTCACCGCTTCCGGGTTTGCTACAAGCACAATGCCGGGGCGTGCGACCTGCACGGAGCATTCTGCTTTCGAAGTGCGGCCTTTGTCCTCGCAGGTAAGCGTATAGGTCGCCGTGTTGGCATTACCCTGCGGCGTCGCGAGTGTTGAAGTTGCAGATCCAGATTTCGCTCCGCCTGTCTCAAAACCAGATCCTTCGCTCTTGCCGGAAGAGCAGGAGTATGAGATCGATATAAGCATTCCTATGTCGCCCACTTTTGGCTGGCATGAGATTTCTGCTTTGGGTGCCGCAGGTGGAGGGGTCGGTCGAGGTGGAGGCGGCGCGGGCTTGCATGGCACGGGTGCGACAGGTGGCGGCGCACTTCCAAAGCCCTGCGCTCCTTGGAACTGCTGCTGATAGTTATATTGCTGCAGCTGCATATTGTATTGCTGGAGCTGTTGGTTGTACTGCTGTTGCTGCTGCTGATATGCATTGGGGTCGGTGGGGCACGTTGGCGCTTGCTGCTGCCCCCCACCTCCTAAGAGCTTGCCGAGCATCTGCATCAATTGACCAAAAGGGTTTTGCCCCCCCGAATTACCTGTGTTCTGCTGGTTATTGTTCCCCGTCGAGTCATTTCCACCCGGACCGCTCGGACCTGTGGGCCCTGACGGCCCCTTGGGGGGATCCTGTGACGGGCCAGTGGGAGTCTTCAATGCATTTGTATCAGGATTGAAACAAGAAAATCCTGGCTCACCTGTCGATTTGACGTCGCACACCCACCCTTTATTTTGCGCGAGTAAAGCTTCTCTCGCTGGGACATCCGCAGGCTGTGCATAACATCCGTTTCCGTCGCAGAAATTCGTTGTAGCTCCAGGACAATCTTCGAGATAACAACCGGTTGGATTTAATTTAACCGGATTATTTATCGTCGAATCGCTCAATTTCATAACATCCTCATTGAATTTCTGTTCAGGGGAATTAGGATCAGTAAACTTCAAGATTTGGTCGTATGGGGACGTCTTAAGATCTCCATTCGCATCAAGCGCAATTGGGACGTATCTCGTGTCAAGGTTTGGATCCGCCCCAAGAGCTTGTTTCAAGATACTCTGCTGATCGAGTGGCACGCTACCGTGGGTTAACGGCTGCAACAAATTACTCTCCCCGCCGAGCAGGAAACCTCCCGTTCTATCTCTATAAAACGAATTGGGGCCATCAATACCAGTCTCAAGCGTTTGCTTGGTTATTTGATCACCTTTCGCAGTGAAACACTTCGCGGTTGTCACATCTAAGGGAAAACTTACTGGTCTACAAGCAAGAGTGGCACATGTACCGACTTCAACTCCTGGATTCGCTGTCCATCTTGAAAGTACACTTCCATCTCTTCTAATTGTGACGACGACTGATTTTCCCGCACATGTATATGCTGTGCCCTTCTTAACGACCGCTACACAATCATCTTCAACGCGGGGCTTTTCCCCGCTTGTCGGAGGATTTGTTCCACTTGTTTTCGCTCTACTAATTGCTTCATCACACTTCTTTTTGAGGTCAATTTTCTTCGCATCAATAGTATTTGTTTGGGTTACCGTTGGAGGTGCTCCGGCCATATTATTTGTCGTGTTCTGCGCCAGAAGCGCACCACCAATTTGCGAGACTGGATTGAGACCCTGAAGGTCAGCTAAAAGTGCTGCTCCACCCAACGCCGCGACGACGACGAGACTGGCAAGTATTGATGCGCCGCGCTCCCCACGCCTGTGGAGTTTATCCATGTCCCAATGATACTCTGCTTCTTCTCGCGCCTGCACCACTAATGTGGAAAAGAAACGTTTCGTGTCCTCTCGGTAGTGAATCTCCCGCGCCTCTCGCCCTGCCGTCGCAGGGCTCGGGCTGGACACCGCCTCACGGTCGCAGGTGCTTCTGCGACATCGCTCCGGCGTTCGATTCCTACCGCACCGCGCTAAAGCGCGGTGCTCCTCGTTGCACTTCGTGTCCTCTCGGTAGGAATCGAACCTACATTACATCCTCCGCAAGGATGCGTCCTATCCATTGAACGACGAGAGGTTATATAGGCTAGGGTAATTGAAATACCCTTACGCCGCAATCGCCCGAAAGCGCTTTACTATCCTAGATTTCATTCGAGCTGCAGTGTTTTTGTTTATCGTGTGATTTTTTGCCGCCTTGTCTATTGCTTTGTAGAGCGCGGGGAGAAGCGCTTCCATCTTCTTCGCATCCTTCGAGGCAATGAATTTCGATGCCTGCTTCAAAGTATCTTTCATCGCCTTAGCGCGGCGCACATTGAAAACACGTCGCTTAAGCGAGGCGCGGTGTGCTTTCTTTGCCGATGCGATATTTGCCATTACGTGCCGAATCCTACCCGAAGTGCCGCCAATATGCAATTTTCAGATGCTCTCGGGGTATGATATGGAAATGATCGGCTGCATCGAGGGCGTCGTCTTCGCAAAAAAGGCGGGTTTCGCCATCATCTCAGCGGGAGGCGTCGGCTACAAGGTGTATGGCACGCGCGAAACACTCTCATCCCTCAAAGAAAAAGAAAACGCGTCTTTGTGGACATTCCTTGCAGTGCGCGAAGGCGCGCTCGACCTCTATGGCTTCAAGAGCGAAGAGGGGCTTCTTTTTTTCGAACTTCTCCTTACGGTGCCCGGGATTGGACCAAAGTCCGCGCTGGCGATCCTCGACATCGCTGATGTCGAAACACTCCGAAGCGCGATTGTCGCGGGAAACGCTGGCTATTTGACGAAGGTTTCCGGTATCGGAAAAAAGACGGCAGAAAAAATCGTGCTCGAGCTCCGTGACAAGGTCGGCAAAAGCACTGTCAACAGCGCGCGCGCGCTTTCAGGCGATGAAGAAGCGCTTGAGGCAATGCGAACCCTGGGCTACACGCACTCGGAAGCGCGCGAAGCGCTCCGAAAAGTCCCCGCACAGGTAGAAGGCGGCAGTGCACGGCTTCGCGAAGCACTTCGCCTCTTAGGCTCAAGGTAAGCGCACATCATGTTCGGACTAAAAAACTATCTGAAGAAATTCTTACCCGCGCAGTTTCTCTCCTCGTATCATTTTTTCCTCTCGTGGCTCGGTGCATTCGTATACCGATACCCTTCAAGCAAGCTGATCGTCATTGGTGTTACGGGCTCTAAGGGCAAAACGACTGTCACAGAACTTATCTCGAAGATTTTCGAAGAAGCGGGACAAAAAACGGCGCTCCTCAATTCGATCCAGATAAAAGTAGGCGCGAGTTCGGAAGAAAATACGATGCGCATGTCGATGCCGGGACGCTTTTTCATCCAGAAATTTCTATCGGATGCGGCACAAGAGGGCTGCGCGGTCGCAGTCCTGGAAATGACTTCCGAAGGTGTAAAACAAAGCCGTCATCGCTTTATCGAGCTCAATGCGCTCGTCTTTTTAAACCTCGAGCCGGAACACATCGAGTCTCATGGTTCGTATCAGGCCTATGCTGACGCGAAGTTCGAGCTCGCTCGTGCGCTTGCACGCTCTCGAAAGCGGCCGCGCATTATTGCTGCGAATGCTGATGACAAAGAAAGCGGACGCTACCTCACGCTCTCGGTCGAGCATGCGCTCCCCTTTTCCCTTCAGGCGCAAAACCCCTACGAAGCCGGCGCCCACGGTGGATACTTTACGTTCGACGGCGCGAAGATATCGATCAAACTTCCCGGAGAGTTTTCCCTTAGGAATGCGCTTGCCGCTGCAACAGTCGCGCGTGCTTCGGGAATTCCACTCGATACGATCTCGCGCGCGCTTGAAAAAATATCGCTGATCCCGGGTCGCGCAGAATATGTCGACGAGGGACAAAACTTTTCGCTCGTCGTCGACTACGCGCACACGCCCGCTTCTCTCACTGCGCTTTATGAAACATACAAAGGTCAACAAAAGATCTGTGTGTTGGGTTCGACCGGTGGCGGCCGCGATATGTGGAAGCGGCCGGTCATGGGGCAGATCGCAGAAAAATATTGCGACGTCGTCATACTGACCGATGAAGATCCGTACGACGAGGACCCGCAACAGATAGTGCAAGACGTGGCACACGGCATGGCAAAAAAGCCGGAGATCGTGATGGATCGTCGAGCAGCCATACGCCGCGGCATAGAGCTCGCACGACAAAACAGCGTCGTCCTGATCACTGGAAAAGGAACCAACCATGAAATATGCGGGCCAAAAGGCACAGTGACACCCTGGAGCGATGTTCAGGTCGCACGCGAAGAGCTGAAAGCCTTCCTCAAGAAGGCGGTATCATGATCGCATGATAAAAAAGATACTGATCTGGTTCGCGATCGCGACCCTCGCCATTCTGTTCATCGCCTGGCTTCTCACCGGTGGTATCGGAAGAATAGTCGAGATCGCGCGCGGCATCACAAGCCCGCTTTCGGCAGAATTCTGGCGCGGGCTCTCTCCTACACAACTCCGACTCCCATGGCAGCCTGAGAATCTAACGCTCGGACCGGAATTTACCGGCGATTTCGGCGAGGGCAGCTCTTCCTCCGCAGAGGAAAAAACTCCTGCGACTCAAGAAGAGCTCGATGCCGCGCAAAAGGAATACGAAGAGGTCCTGAAAAAAATTCGTGAAGCCGAAACGTTCGGCGATCCCTCACCCCATCGCGGCAAGGTCCGCCTTTCGCAAGGGGCTGCCGGCGAAGGCCTCGCGAGCGAATACGTCGTTCTCGAAGCGTCTAGCGACGTTTCCGCTCCGGTCAAACTAAGCGGATGGTCTTTGCAAAGCGCACTCACAGGCGTACGCGGCTACATACCGCGGGGTGCTCGAGTTTTCGTGCTCGGCGCTGTAAACGCCCAAGAAGATGTGTACCTCAATCAGGGAGCATCGGCGATCGTCGCGTCCGGACTCTCGCCTGTCGGCACATCGTTCAGAGAAAACATATGCACGGGATATCTGAACGGGCTCCAAGCCTTCACGCCAACGCTTTCGCGAAATTGTCCCGCCCCGAGCGAATCACTGCCGCTTACCCCGCAAAACATCCAAATGTACGGAGACAAGTGCTTCGACTTCGTACAAACCATTTCCCCGTGCTCGCTCGTGCGCTCCGCGCCATCCGATGTCTCACCGGCGTGCCATCTCTTTCTTTCCAACAACCTCTCCTACAACGGCTGCGTGCAGGCAAATCAGCACAAGAGCGAATTTCTGGATAGCACATGGCGGGTGTACCTAAATTCTGGCGGCGAGCTATGGCGCAACACGCACGAGATCATCCGGCTCCTCGATGAGCAGGGTCTTACAGTCGACGTTATCTACTATTGAATAGGATGATCCCCGCTGCGACCGATACATTGAGCGACTCTTTTTTGCCGTGCATCGGAATTTCCAAAAGGATGTCGCACTTTGCGCGAAGCGCCGGAGAAATGCCGCGTACTTCGTTGCCGAAAATAAATAACATATTTTTCCTCAATCGAAATTTTCGATAATCTTTTGCGCGGATATCTTGCTCGACACCTACGATAATCCACTTTGCGGCTTTCAATTTCGTGATGAGCTTCACCGGAGACGCTACGCGCTCATACGGAAGTGTGAGATGCGCGCCGAGTGCTGTTTTAGCGATATCTTTTTGTGCTCGTCCAAACCTATCCGTTGGGCTTGGCGTGTATCCGCTCAAATAAATTTGCGAGACTCCCGCGGCATCGGAAGTGCGAAATATAGAGCCCACGTTGTGAGAACTCCGTATATTGTGGAGTAAGACTGCTATGTTTTGCATTCGTGCACCATACCAAGGTGCTATACTTTTGCCATGCTTTCTGTCTTCCCCGAGCTTCTTTTTCTCTCTCCGCTGGCGCCAACACTTATCCGTTTTGGAGCGGGAGTCGTCCTTCTTCTTCTGGCCTGGGACCACTTTGAGAGGAGGAATGAACTGGCCGGTGAAAGGTATCTTGTGGTGGGAGGTGGTATGTGGATTCCGGTTATCACAGCCATCGTAGAGTGCGGCATCGCGCTCGCTCTTCTCTTTGGCGCATATACGCAAGTGGCAGCCATTCTTGCGGCGGCTGCAGCACTTAAACAATTTGTATGGCACTACCAATACCCGCGTTTCTTCACACTTTCGCGCACGTCGAGTGCTCTTCTTTTTGTGATGGCACTATCCCTTATCTTCACCGGAGCCGGAGCATTCGCGTTCGACCTGCCACTCTAGATTCGCGAAAGGAAAAAGGCGGTGCTATATTTGCCCAAACCGCCCATATTATTCATATGTGCGGAGCAGTCGGAGAAAAAGAGAGCAAGCTCTCTTTTTGCTCCTCCATACCGCCCATAGCTCAGTTGGTAGAGCAGCTCCCTTTTAAGGAGACGGTCGTAGGTTCGACTCCTACTGGGCGGACAAGCGAGTAAACTGAAAAAGTATTTTTATTTTCGCGCAGTCGCTCAGTATGTATATACTGGGAGGACAAACTTAGTAACGCTCGATCTTGATTCGCACCTTAACGAATCGCCATGTGCCAAAGAGAAGCGCGATGATCCCGACACCTGAAGCAAAAACGCCAAAAAGAACGACATTCGGATCTTGTGAGAAATGAATTAATACTGCGCCGAGGACAAGCAGCGATATCGAAGTACGAACGTACGCGAGAAACGTTCGTTCATTGGCAAGTGCGGTCCGCTCACGATCGAGTGCCCCGGATCGTTCGCGCTCCTGAATTTCCGCCATGCTAGATAGCCATGTTCACCGTCACGTAATCCGTGACGGGCGTGCCACTTGGGGTAAGGCACGAGATGGTGAAGGTAGTCGCGCCCGAAAGCGGCACCGTGGCCGCACCTCCTGAAAGCGTTTTCTCATTAAAGCTTCCGTCCGGAGAGAGCACAGTGCAAGAATCGACGCCCTTAGTGTTCCAAAAGATTGTCGTGCGTGAGCCCAAAGATACTTTCGCGGGCACTGCCCAGATATCGATTTCCGGAGGAATGGTGGGTGTAGGAGGTGGCGCAGGCGGAGTAGTCGTTGCCGCGGGCGGAGGTGGCGGCTTAACCGCCGGAGGAGTGGGCTTCGGTGTCGGCACAGGGCTTCCCACTTGATAGCCGCGCGAGGCGCAGAGGCTGTCGAAAAAAGTCGGAGGAATAATGTATGTGATTGTAGTGACAGCCCACGGACGCGATTTGCACATACGCGCTGCTAAGCTTTGCGGCTGCTCGCCGCCAATCGTGTTCGATCCGTAAAACCCTGCAATCTCCGTGTTTGCATTCGGATCACGCGATGTCGCGACCACGGTCGTCCTTGAGGCACCAAACTGAATATCACCCTGCGTTCCGCCCTGTAGGCTTACTACTCCGCTTAACCCACTTCCTTGCGTCGTGGTTGAAGTTTCCGATTCCGATGGAATATTGAGCGCGCTATTGAGCTGGTCGCTTACGGCCGAACCCCCTCCAAGCGCTTCCAATAAATCGCCAGATGCATTTGTGTTCCCTCCTGAAAGAGAGTCGGACACAGGAGGCACGTAGTACGCGCATGGATCTGTCGAAGGCGCGGTGACCTGGTAATACGAGGTACAACCTGCTGATCCTGTAGGAGGCGGAGGCGGTGGGGTTTGTTGCTGCTGCTGCTTGCCTTGTAAAAGACCCTGGAGTAGCCCCATCGCACCTTTCAATATTTCATTAAACGCTCCGGAGCTTCCAACGCCCTGTGTTGCACCGTCTTGCCCCGTGTATGTTTCTCCCTTACACCCAATGATCTGACAACGACCTTGCGCGATTTGGGACTGACACTTATAGACCTTAACATTGCACTCGTTTCCTTTAATATTGTCATTTTGGTATCCAAGACACAGTTTATTGCAGCGATTATCTTCGGGCTGTGCAACATTTATTTGCGCGTGAGAGATAACAGGAATACTGAACAGGATTCCTAGAAAAAATCCGAGTGAGATCTTGGCTACCATTACACCAATGCTAGCGCCCAAGGAGGAATCTGCAATCAAGATTTGTTGATACTTCGACTTCGCTCAGTATTTCCAACACTCAAAATGTATTTCTCCAGGGCGTACTCGAATTCGAAGCCGGAGCGCCGTGCTTCATGAGGAAGTTCTGCGAGTTCCGCCACGAGTTTCGCCGCCCGTGCTTGTTCCGCCCCCTTCGTTTTCATATGCATGTCCTTGGCACCCCAAAAAAGAATTCCATGTATCGCCTCCGTTGCCGCATCATTCAATAGTGCTCTTTGGTACCCGACCCAGAGCGCTTTTTTATCTCCCCGCTTCAGAGCGTACGCGAGCGAAAATATCTCTCCTCCCTCTTTTTCCTTCTTTGCATCAAATTTCTCTGTCTTTCCCGCATGCTTCTCGATTTTCTTTCTCGTATCCGCATCGAGTTTTCCTTCAAGGATATAAAAAACTTCTTCAGACTCACCGATGTGTGGCAGCTCGCGCAAAATAATGTCTCGCATCTCTTCATTTGCAAACGCACTGTCGAGAACAACCACCTTTTTCTCGCCGAACATACCGGCACCCCGCAATGCAGCCTGTAGGTCGGCAACAGAATTCGCATCCGTTATTCGCACAATATTCGTTTTCTTGCCGAGCGCCTTGTCGAGCGCCGCCTTCGCGGCTTCTCTATCGGAACCGAAAAAAAGATACAGCATCCTTGTATTCTATCCGCAAGCGAGCGGGGTATGAAATGGCGGGGTCTTCGCGAGGCTGACGAGCCGAGCGGGAGCAATTTTCCAGCAGGAAAATATGCGACCCCGCCGACTCATACTCCGCGAGCGATTTTCTTAACACTCCCCCAGTTCGCACCTAGTGATACCTCGGCAGTTATCGGCACCCCATTCAGCTTCTCTGCTGGAACAACACGCTCCATGACACTCCGCAGCTCGCGTGCGATCTTCTCGCCCTCTTTTTTGTCTACTTCGTATACAAGTTCGTCATGTACCTGCATCAAGAGTCGCGCTTTCTCGCGCCAACCATTTTTCTCTATCACTGTATCCGCTTCAACCATCGCGAGTTTGATGATGTCGGATTGCGTCCCCTGAATCGGTGCGTTTATCGCCATGCGCTCCGCCTGCGCCTTGATGTTGGGGAGTGTCGACTTGAATGCTGGAAAATATCGGCGCCTACCAAAAAGCGTTTCTGTGTAGCCAAGGCGCGCGGCATCGGCTTTTGTATTTTCAATATAGCGTGCAAGTCCAGAAAAATTCTTGAAGTACTCTTCGAGAAATTTCGCCGCCTCTTCGCGTGAGACATCCTCGCCAAGCGCTCCGCGGAGCGCGTTTACTCCCATGCCATAGAGAATACCGAAGTTAATGACCTTCGCCCTCCGGCGCATTTCATAATCGACATGCTCCGGCGGCACTCCGAAAACCTCCGCTGCGACTGCGGCGTGCACGTCGCCCCCCTTTTGGAATATCTCGATGAGCTTTGCGTCTCCGGAGAGCCCTGCCGCGACGCGAAGCTCTATCTGCGAGTAGTCGATCGCCGCAAGCATAAAGCCCTTTTCGGCGATAAACGCCTCGCGAATGCGCCTCCCATACTCGCTCTTTATCGGAATATTCTGGAGATTCGGGTTTTGACATCCCATGCGGCCAGTCACAGTCCCCGACTGCAAGAATTCGGCTCGCAGTCGACTATCCGCATCAATGAGCGCCGGCATTTTTTCTATATACGTCGAGAGTAGTTTCTGAAGTTCACGGTACGCAAGAATGTCGCCGATGATCGGATGAAGCGGCTTCAATTTCACAAGCTCTTCTTCGCGAGTCGTGCGTGCTCCCCCCGCAGTTTTCTTCTGCCGAACAGGATTTATTTTAAGCTCGTCATAGAGAACAACTCCGAGTTGTTTCGGGGAATTGATATTGAACTCGCGACCTGCATGCTTGAATATCCTTCCCGCAAGTTCGCCTAACCCTTTGCTGTATTCCTTTGAGAGAGCCGTAAGGTGTTTCGTGTCGATCAGAATTCCGGTGGCGTTCATGCGCTTCACTATTGGTATCAATGGTCGCTCGATGGTTTCGAATACTTCGTTGAGGCGGCCGGTGGTCTTGAGGTCTGAAAAGATCGTCTCGCGCGCGCGCTCAAAATCCTGCACGTTCGTCTCTCGCAAAATATCCTCAAGGCTCGGGTTTGTGATGTCGGAGCGCAGAAGCCAAAGCGCAATCGATGCTTCCGTGAGCGCACGAGGATCCACATTTTGTTCCTCGCTCGCTACTGGCGCGACGCTTTCTGGAGAGATCGTGCGTATGCGCTCCTTGAGAGAGCGAAATTCGAATTCATCGCACATCGCTTCGATCGAAGCGGCGTTATCCTCTAGATGCCAGGTTCGCTTCGGGAGCTCAAACGTGAGAGGCACATCTGGATGGATCGTGGCGAGGCTCTTGGAGAAAAGTGCTTCTGTTTCGTTCTCTGCTACCAGCTTTACGAAGCGCTTTTGTACGCCGGTCTTCTCGCTCACCTTCTCAATACCGCTCTTTTTTATTTCAGTAAAAATTTTCTCCAGTGTCCCGTATGAACTTATCAACTTCGATGCAGAATCTTTGCCGACGCCCTTTACGCCTGGGATGTTGTCAGAAGGATCCCCTACGATCCCCTTATAGTCGACCATGTATTTCGGCTCGAAGGAGTATTTTTCGATGACCGCGTCTTTGTCAAAAAGGACCAAGTCGTTCAATCCTGTCCGCATCGTGTAGACTTTTACGTTCTCAGAGACCAGCTGCAACATGTCCATGTCGCCGGAAGCAATGACCACATCAAGGTCGCTTCGCGCGCTCACATGACGTACGATCGTGCCGACGACGTCGTCCGCCTCATAGCCGACCGACTCGTACAGCGGTATGCCGAAGGCTTCGAACACCTTCGGCGCTTTCTCGAGCTGCGCGATGAGTTCTGGTTCCGTTTTTGCGCGCGTCGCTTTGTATGCCTCGAAAAGTTGGTGCCGCTGCGTCTTTCCGGGAAGATCGCGCGTTGCAATGATGTAATCGGGCTTCAGGTCGTTTGCCAGTTTGAGAAGCATGGATGCAAGGCCATATAAAGCGCCCGTAGGCTCGCCCTTTGAGGAAGCGAAATCCGGTATCGCGTGGTAGGCGCGGTGAAGGATCGCATGACTATCAAGTACGACGAGGCGGAGTTTCAGCTTCTTAGCCATCAATACTGATGATACGCCCTCGCACAGTGCGCTACAATATGGAGAATGGCGCAGTTCGCGGATGAAAAGAAACGCACCGAAAGACTCGACGAGCTTCACCTGCGCGAGGAAGAGCAGCTCGCGGAAATGCTCTCGAAAAAGTACGGAGTTGAATACGTAGACCTTACGAAAAAATCGATCGACTCCGATGCGCTTCGCTTAGTCCCCGAGAACCAAGCGCGCGCTCTCGAGATCGCACCCTTTAGGAAAGTCCACAAGAAGCTCATGGTCGCGATGCGAGCGCCCGAGCGCCAGGATTCATTGCAGGCGGTGCAAAATCTCGAGCGCCTCGGTTATCAGGTGCAGCGATTCATCGTCTCTCACGCGTCTCTTCTTCACGCGTGGGACCGCTTCCACGACATTTCGTACGCGACCGAAACAGAAGCCGGGATTCTCACGCTTTCAAATGATGTCATCCAGCAAATGCTCGAAAAGCTGAAAGCCCTTGCCGATGTAAAGGCAGAGATCGCAAGTCACGCGGCAAGCAAAGATACACACCGCATCTCGCGCATTCTCGAGATCATCATGGCGGGCTCGGTCTCACTGGGCGCTTCCGACGTACACCTGGAACCGGAAGACGAGGGCGTGCGCATGCGCTATCGTCTCGACGGCGTGTTGATCGAAGTCTACGTATTCGATGCCTCCACTTATTCTCTGATCTCTTCGCGCATCAAGCTTCTCTCGGGCCTCAAGCTCAATATAAAAAACGCGGCGCAAGACGGCCGCTTCTCCATAGTCGTCAACGAAAAAGAAATGGAAATACGTACCTCAATATTGCCCGGCGCGTATGCGGAGACTATCGTGATGCGTATTCTCGATCCCTCGACGATCGCGCTTCCGATGGAGGCGCTCGGCTTCGATGCGTACTTGATGAACATTTTCAAAAAGGAGATCTCAAAGCCAAACGGCATGATATTGAACACGGGCCCGACAGGAAGCGGAAAAACGACGACTCTGTATGCGTTCTTGCGGCAAGTGCACGATCCAGGGATCAAGATCGTAACCATCGAAGACCCGATCGAATATCACTTACCTGGCATCGTGCAAACACAAGTGTCGAAGGATTACACCTTTGCCGAAGGCTTGCGCTCGACGCTTCGCCAAGACCCCGACGTCATCATGGTCGGTGAGATCAGAGACAACGAAGTCGCCTCGACAGCGATCAATGCCTCTCTGACTGGTCACCTCGTATTTTCAACGCTTCACACCAACGACGCCGCAGGAACCTTCCCCCGCCTCATTGATATGGGGGTGAATGCCGATATTTTGGGCGCTGCCGTGACAACGGCAATGGCGCAGCGCCTCGTGCGCCGCCTGTGTCCCAAATGCCGCGAAGCCAAACCAATAGAAGGAGACGACAAAAAAACGATGGAAGTCCTTTTGAAAGACGTCCCACACTCCGAAGAACTCCCAGCGAATCGCGACACGATGTGGATCGCGAAAGGCTGCCCCGCATGTGGGGGCTTGGGCTACAAGGGACGCATCGCCGTTGTCGAAGTCATTCTTATGGATAAGGCGATCGAAGACTGCATACGCCATTCATCAAGCGAGCGAGATATATGGAAAGCTGCGAAACCCCAAAGAATTAGGCGCATGGCCCAAGACGGCGCTGTGAAAGTGTTGCAAGGCGTGACATCGCTCGACGAACTCGGCCGCGTAGTTGACCTCCACGATGAGGTCATGTTGGAAACAATTTCGTGATTGCACCACAAAATCCCGTTGCGCGGGGGCAAAGGGATGCTAGGCTTCTTAGAAGGGAGACCCGCAAAAACGGGAAACTAGGAGACACACAATTTCGGGCGATGCATTCTGACGAATGTTGCAGCAGGTTCTAAGGATAGGGACCGCAGGTCCCGCAAGCGGAACAAACCGCCACCGTCCTCGAAAAAACCACCATCGCCCGAAGCTGTGTGCCTCTCGCCTGCCTTAAGACAAGCTCGTTTCTATTTATATGAGAGAACCCATCCGCCGGGATGGTTATACTCGTTCCTCGTTTAGCCGTCGTTCGCTCGGAAACGAAAGTAGGCTTTCGTTTCTCTCGCTCAACTAGGCTATAATAATTGCTGGGAGAGAATATATCATATAAAAGCTTAATGTCAATAGTGCCTCCGCTCGCCCATTTTTGGTCCAGCGAAGCCACCAATGTATGAGTAAAGAAAAAAATAATGGAGAGCGCGGCGTCAGAACGCTTGATCAAGCCCTCCGACCCGATTCGTGGGAAGAATATGTGGGACAGCCGACTATCAAAGAGAACCTTCGCATCCTTTTGACCGCGGCCAAGGGCAGGAACCACCAACCAGAGCACGTACTTTTGTACGGCCCACCAGGGCTAGGCAAGACGACTCTGGCACATTTGATGACAAAAGAGATAGGTGCATCACTGCGCGCGACTTCGGGACCGGCAATCGAGCGCGTGGGTGATCTCGCATCGATTCTCACCAACCTCTCGCCGGGTGATGTGCTTTTCATCGATGAGATCCATCGCTTGAACCGCACTATCGAAGAAGTGCTCTACCCCGCCATGGAGAGCGGTGTCCTCGACATCGTCATCGGCAAAGGTCCGAGTGCTCGCACTGTGCAGCTCGAGCTCCCACCATTCACGCTGATCGCGGCTACGACGAGGATCTCGATGCTCTCCGCGCCCCTGCGCTCTCGCTTCTCCGGCGGCACCTTCAGGCTCGCGTACTACAGTGTGGATGAGATCGCAGAAATACTTTCTCGCTCAGCAAAAATTCTTGGCATCGCCGCGGATAAGGAGTCGATCATGGAAATCGCACGACGCAGCCGTGCAACTCCGCGTACCGCTAACTATCTTTTGAAGCGCGGACGTGATTTTGCAGAAGTAAACAACGAAAAGCTCGATATAAAGACCGTCAAAAAGGCGCTTTCGCTGCTTGAAATAGACGAGATTGGGCTCAACCAGACTGACCGCGACATCCTCTTGGTCATTGCTGACAAATTTAAGGGCGGCCCTGTGGGTCTAAAGACGATTTCTGCCTCACTTTCCGAGGAAGAAGACACTATTGAAGAGGTGCACGAGCCTTACCTCATGCAACTTGGGCTTTTGGAGCGCACGCCGCGCGGACGCACTGTGACGAAAAAGGGCTACGAACATATCGGCATCGACGCGCCGAAAGGAAATGCTACGTTGGACGTATGAATCAAGGGTCATCTGATACTTCTGTCAGCGGTTCTGTTCTCATGCTGGTTACGGGCTTGGCAGTAGCCTATGTCGGAGTCCAATATTTCCAACTCGAATACCTGATAGCGGGTATCTTTGCGTCTGCTGCTGCTATATTGGCCGGATTTTTTTGGAATCTCATCGCGAGTGTTCGAGGTGGCAAGAAGGTTCATTGGCTCGATTTTGTTTTTAGTCTCCTTCCCTGGTGGTAGTGGGGATAAACAGAAAATCTTGAAATTCATGCCGTACACTAAGGGCTGACGCACGGTGACCACTCCGTGAAGTATAAAGAAAAGCTGCTTCACGGGTAAAGCGAAAAAGACCTCCGCAAGGGAGGTCTTTTTCGTTCACGACCATTCTAGGAATCTGTTGCTTTGGTCGACGGGTCCTGCAACTCAATACTTGCGTATCGGATTCAAGGACTGCCATCTGTTTGTCGGAGATCGCTCTCGTCCTCTTGATGGCGACTGACGCACGGTAAGCACATCAGTGAAAGTAAATATATCGCGGCATATATCTCGTCAAATTACGCAAAAACCCCGATTTTCGTGGATTTGCTGTGGATGGAGCTGTGCACAACTCGCCCTATAGCCACCAGAAGAGTGTCGCGGCAATATTCTTAAATAGTTCCGTTATAGCTTGGGTAATTGTGCCCACCGTGAGCTTCATTGCGGAGAAAACGTTTGGCGCTTTTGCTCCGTCAAAAGACTTTTGTATTGCATCACCATTATCTTCCCCGCCGATGGCCTGCTGGTCCTCGCCTCCTGAAACGTCCGCACCGGAATCGAGAGCAAAGTAACCGCTCAGGGCGCCATCGGAATTGTCCCAAGGCTTTGTGCGAACCAGTGCGCCATTGAAGAACGGATTTTTTGAGCGCTCGTTGGAATGTTTCGCGATTTCTTCAAGAGTTTCGAAAACTTCTTGGGGATCCCCTGCCGCAAGATACACGTCCATGCCCTCGAACTTTAGCTTTTCTTTTTCAAACAAACTCGCCATCCCACCTTTTTTCGTGTCGTTTAGAGGTTCAAACTCGTTTTCCGTCTCGTTGGGTGAAAAAATGTTGTTTACGAATTCGGCAACCGGCGAAAAAAGATCGGCACCCAATGAAGTGAGCATCCCTCCAATCCCGCCCGAGACTACATCGCCCTTAAGATCACTCGCCGTCACCACAGGACGCTCTTTTGGCGTATTCGCGGCAAGTGCTTTTATGAGATCTGCAGGCGACAAATTACGCTGCGCAAACGTGCTCGGCGGCCCGCCAAGCGAATCGAAGTTTCTATTGTAGAGAACCGGTTGCTGCACGGGAGCATGCGCCACAGAACCACCAAATGAGACAGTGCCTCCAGTATTTCCTCCGCTGAAAAGCGGATTCAGATATGACTGATTATTCAGTTGTTGCGACGGACTAAATGTTTGAGAAGCGCTATTCCCTGCAGTCGTTTGGCTCTGCGCGTTGCCCGCAATCGCATCAATTCTTTGTGTAGTTTGCGCCGCTTGTTGTGTGGTAACAGGAGCTGAAACAGGCGCTTGATTTTGCGACACGGTGGCAGGCTGCTGTTGTGTTGCGGGTAGTTGTTGCAAATTCGGCTGTTGAGGTAAGGCGGTTGTCAGAGGAGTATCTGGTTTCGTATTTGGTTCGGCTGGCAAGGGTGGCCCTTGGGTGTTAGGCGGAAGTGCAATATTGTTTTGACAGTTTCCACTAAGGCACCCCGCTTGATAATTTGGTTGGCTCATTTGAGCGAAAACACCACTTGCTTGTGAAACTAGTGCGAGACGCTCGACCCTGTTTTTCTGCGCTGCTGGTTTCTTTGCGGGCGTGGGGGTCGCAGGTAAAGTTGTCCATGAAGCCTTCGCGCAATTCGTGCCAGGAGTGTCACAGCGACATACAGATGGCGAATTTGGATTGCAACAATACGTTGCGACGCAATCCGCTTTTCCTTCGACTTTTACAATGTCTCTACAAACATATTTGGGCAATATGTTCATAACATCTCTTTTCATTGAACCGTCTTTATTTATGGTCAAAACCACCTGCTGACCTCCGACGCATTGCTCATTACCCGTTTTAGGCTGCGACGCCTGCGCTACCAATAGCGTCGGATTAAAGGAAACATCTATATCAAGTTGCCACACGAGAAAACCGAAAACAACACAAAGACAAAAAAACGCAGCTACTCTATGTGCGGGCTGCATATGACTATAGCTACATCGTATCGCCTTTCGGCAGTTTATCTTCCGCGATTTCATAATATTGTGTATTCTCTGCTGCAATGGCAGGACACAACAAATGGGCACAGATAAAGCGCCAAAAGGGCAAGACCGACGCTGCAAGAAGCGCTGCATTCGGTAAACTCGCCCGCCGAATTACTGTGGAGTCCAAAAAAGCCAACGGCGATGTAAATAGCGCATCACTCCGTGCGGTAATAGAAAAGGCACGAGAGATCAACATGCCCAAGGAAAATATCGAGCGTGCCATCGCAAAAGGCACTTCTTCCGAGGCCGGTGCGCTTGAAGCGGTAACGTACGAAACATATGGCCCGGGAGGCGCCGCGATCATTATCGAGGCGCTTACTGATAGTAAAAACCGTACATCAGCGGAAATAAAGCATTTGCTTTCAAAAAACGAACTCGCGCTTGCTGCGCAGGGCTCTGCCTCATGGGCGTTTGAGAAAACACTGGAAGGATATATTCCTAAAACAACTGTCCCATTATCAGAAGAGGACAATGCGAAACTTATGAAAATCCTTGAGGAAATAGACGCACACGACGACGTAGAAAACGTCTATACAAACGCCGAATAAAAGAAAGGCCGATGTCAAAAATGACACCGGCCTCTCCTCAGATTTTACCGAAGTGCGCTAACGAGATAAGAGCCGGTTTGCGACTCTTCGCCCGCAAAGTTAACAGCTCTTGCTACACGAATACCGCGGAATTCTACAATTGCGTAGCAAATTCCATCGGTGTGCATATAGCAATCAAAGTTCGGAACGAGTTTCGGATCGAAACTCTGAGGATCGCCAAGTTTCCAGCGTCCCCACACCTGACCGTTGTAAAGACGAGTTAGGATCAGAACCTTGGTCTTATCCGGCATTTTCAAGATGGTGTAGCACCACCCATCGTTGTGCTCGTAGCACGTCGCCGGTGTCGCAAGTTTTTCGGCGACCGACCAATCGTAGGCAAGAGCCGAAGATACGGGAGCGACCAGCGCGGTCACCACCGCAAGAATTCGAAGCGCGCGCATGGCGGCCTCCGTTTTGATTGTGACCCACACTAAGGCAGGGGTCTTCTCCGCGCAACGCACTCACATGCGCTATGCGGAGAATCCCTGCACAAATCTGAGGAGTTTTGAAAGAACGAGGGCTTGTAAGCCCAGCTCTGATTTTTTGCTTGACCAGGGCTGGACCGGCAAGAGAAGGAGTTATTTGCATCATAGCTTGTATGACGCCTATATAGGAGTAATTATACCAGAAATAAACGATTTGTCAAACCCCCTCTTCCCTGCGAAGCTTAAAGAATGAAGGTTTTAAGCGTAGATCCGGGCTATGGCAGGTGCGGCCTTGCGGTCGTCGAAAAGCTCAACGGGCGTGAAGCCCTGGTATTTTCGACCTGCGTCGAAACGCCCTCTTCTATGGAATTCCCCTCTCGTCTTGCACAGATTGTGCAGAGCTTTGAAGGAATTTTGCGTGAATACGCGCCGGACGCTGTAGCCTTGGAAAAGCTCTTTGTTACGAAGAACCAAAAGACCGCGATGCGCGTTTCCGAAGTGCGGGGTGCCCTGATCGCCGCTGCAGCGCAACACAACCTCCCTGTATTTGAATACACACCGGGCGAGGTCAAAAGTGCATCGGCGGGGAACGGCCGCGCTGACAAGCAGGCAGTGATAAAGATGTTGCACGCGCTTGTAACGATACGGGACGACATCCGTCATGATGACGAATATGACGCGATCGCGGTCGGCATCACACATCTTGCACGAGCGCGTGGCGTACCACTACGATAAACGCTACAATTGTTCAAAACATGGTCCGAAGGATTAGGAGGCTTTGGAAGAATTTACCACCCTGGGTGGAATTGTCGTTTATTGCGATCGCCGCGATCGTATTCATCGCACTCGGAAGCGCGATTGTGTGGGCGACACTCGTGCCCTTACCGACGATAAACAACTTCGAGAGCCGAAAGATCGCAGAGTCGACGAAGATATTCGACAGGACTGGTAACATCGTCCTCTACGACGTACACGGTTCGATCCGCCGCACCTCGGTACCTCTCGAAGACATTTCGCCGTATCTGCAGAAAGCAACGATTGCGATCGAGGACGACAAATTTTATGAACACAACGGATTCCGGCCTGCAGCGTTCATTCGCGCAGCGCTCGTCAATCTAAAAACCGGATCCTTCAGCCAGGGCGGCTCTACTATCACGCAACAGGTCGTGAAAAACGCGCTTCTTACCCAGCGCAAAACGATCGGAAGAAAGATAGAAGAAATAATCTTGGCGCTCCGATTAGAGCGGGTCTACACCAAAGACCAGATTCTCCAAACGTATCTCAACGAATCCCCATACGGCGGTACCATCTACGGCGCGGAAGAAGCGAGCAATTACTTTTTTGGCGTTTCCGCAAAAGACCTCGATCTTGCGCAGGCAGCGTACCTTGCGGCACTGCCCCAGAGGCCGACGTACTACTCGCCGTACGGCAACAACCGCGAAGCGCTCGATCGCAGAAAAGATTTGGTGCTCTCGCGCATGCGGGATCTCAATTTCATTACCGAAGAGGAGTATCAAAACGCCCTCACGATCGAGGTTCGCTTCCGCGAAGAACTTGAGGCTGGCATCAAAGCACCGCACTTCGTGTTCTTCGTCCGCGAATACTTGGAAGAAAAATACGGCGCAGACGAGGTCGCGAATGCCGGGCTCCGCGTGATTTCGACCTTGGATTATGACCTGCAAAAAGTTGCAGAAGAAGTCGTCGCAGAAGACGTTCCAGTCATGATGCGAAACTTCAACGCATCGAATGCGGGCGTGGTAGCGATCGATCCGAAAAGCGGACAAATTCTCGCAATGGTGGGCTCGCGCGACTACTTCGACACTGACATCGACGGCGCGGTCAACGTGACGACCTCATACCAACAGCCAGGGTCGGCGTTCAAACCGTTCGTGTATGCAGCAGCGCTCGAGCGAGGGTACACGCCGGAGACTGTCGTGTTTGATATCAAGACGCAGTTCTCGACCGCCTGCTCGCCGCAAGACGTCAATAACTCGACGCCTCCCTGCTATGCACCAACAAGCTTCGATGACACCTTTAAGGGGCCCGTGACATTCAGGAGTGCTTTGGCGCAATCCTTGAACATCCCGGCGGTGAAGGCGCTCTACCTCACGGGAATCGACAACGCGTTAAAAATGG
>Ga0196981_1000178_pt1 | contig 45430 bp, 51 predicted proteins | sample S3_2013CmetaG_FD_155462 | JGI IMG/M metagenome (GOLD analysis project Ga0196981, IMG submission 155462) | Soil microbial communities from Anza Borrego desert, Southern California, United States - S3_20-13C | ecosystem: Environmental > Terrestrial > Soil > Desert | place: USA: California... | reverse complement strand
TCGGTCGCCTTCTGTTTTGTCTCCGCCTCCGTTCTCACTTCGACTCCGACAAAACAGCCGGCCCTACGGCTACGCGGGGGTCGTCGCACTTCGCTCCGCTGCCGCTACGCTTCCTGTGCTCCTTCGCGGACCTGGAGCGTTTCCGTTTCGCGTGCGGGGGCGAATTCATTCGCCCCTTCGGCGCACGCCGTAAAGTCGACACGGCTTGCGCGATCATGACGAGCAGCCGACCTCGATGTGCCGCAGTTCTTCCGAAGGCGCGGCGGCGTAGGCGTCCATTTCCGGCTGCTCGTCATAGGGCCGGGCAAGCAGCCGCATGAGCCTCGCGACTTCCGAATCGTCCCCGGCTTCCGCCTTCTCGATGGCGGCCTGGGCCAGATGGTTGCGCAGCACGTACTTGGGATTGACGCGGTTCATGCGGCTGGCTCGGGCCTCGTCGTCGGTGTTCCGTTCGGCGCGCAGGCGGGCCCGGTAATCGGCGATCCAGGCATCGTAAGCCTCGCGGTCCGCGATTTCGTCGCGGGCGCCGTCCGCCGGTTCGTCGCTATCCGCGCGAACCGAGGAAAGATGGCGGAAACTCCGGGTGAAATCGCTCTTGCCGCGCTGTAGGAGTCCCAGGAACCGGTTGATCAGATCGGCGTCGCCCTCCCGGACTTCGTAAAAGCCCAGCTTGCTAGCCCAGCGGCGCATGATCGCCTGGGTATACACCGGGATGTAGCTCTCGAATATGCCGGTGGCGATCTCCGAGGCTTCCGGCTCCCTATCCGAAAGCAGCGGCAGGGAGGCCCGCAGCAGCCGCGAGCAATTCCATTGGCCGATTCCGGGCTGGGCGTAATAGGCGTAGCGGCCGTCGAAATCGGAGTGGTTGGCAACGTGGTATTGGCGGAACGCATCCATGAAGCCGAAGGGGCCGTAGTCCAGGGTCAGCCCCAGAACGGAGAAATTGTCGGTATTCATGACGCCGTGGCAGAACCCGAAGGTTTGCCATTGCGCGATCAGCCGGGCAGTGCGCTCGATCACCTCGCCCAGCCAGGCGGCATAACGGTCCGGACGGTCCTTGAGATGCGGAAAATGCTCGCCGATGACGTGATCGGCCAATGGCGCGAGATGCCGGTGCTGTCCGTTGCGATAGAAGAACTCGAACTGTCCGAAGCGCACGAAGCTGGGCGCCACCCGGCAAACCACGGCCGCGGTTTCCGCCGTTTCCCGATACACCGGCTCGGGGGACGCCACCAGGCTCAGGCAGCGTGTGGTCGGTACGCCGAGGGCGTGCATCGCCTCCGAGCAGAGGTATTCCCGGATCGACGAACGCAGCACGGCGCGGCCGTCGAATCCCCGCGAATACGGCGTCGGCCCGCTGCCCTTGAGCTGCAATTCCATCCGCGCCCCGGCGGGCGTCCGAACCTCCGCGATCAGGAGCGCGCGGCCGTCCCCCAACTGGGGCACCCAGACTCCGAACTGGTGTCCCGCGTACACCGACGCCAGGGACGCATACTTCGGCCACGGCCGGTTGCCCGCCAGAATCTCCAGGAGTTCCGGCGATCCGGCCTCGCTGGCGTCGAGGCCCAGTTCCAGGGCCAGGGACGCATTGAAATGCACCAGCCTCGGCTCCGGCAAGGCGGTCGCCGGCACCTGGACATGGTACGGCTCGCCCAAGCGTTTGTAGCGCGAAGCCAGCGGCAGTTCGCCATGCGAAAGGCGCGGCGAAAACCCGTGCATCGTTTCGGGCCGAAGCGGCAGATGTCCGGCGCCGGCCCGCCTGCCCTGCGCGTTCCGGCGATCGGGACTCGCCTTTTTGCGGGAACCGGAAAGAGTATCAGTCATCGCTTCCGCCTCCGGAAAAGACTTTCGGATCGAGGCCCCATTCTTCAATGATGCGCGCGGATTCGACGCCCTCGGGATCGAAGCTGCGTTCCTCGAAATAGACGCGGCCATCCCGCGCCATCACGAGTACCGTGCTCGACCGGGTGCCGGATTCCGGTCCTACGACGAAACAGGCGGACAGCCGTTCTTCCTCGGCGCGGCCGATGCCGGTATCGGGCAAGCCTTCCCGGACGGTTTCGCGGTCCGCGAGCATGGCGAAGCCCACCCTGGCAAAATCGGCCGGGGAGACCGGCTTGACGGCGAAGAGCGGATCGCCGGCACCGCGAACGGCGGTCTTGGACAGGTTCGAGTAGGCGCCCAGCAGCATCGCGAAGCCGCCGTGGGTTTTCAGATAAGCGCCCAGCACCGCGTCCAGGCGCTCGCACTTGGGCCAGGGCTCGTCCAGCAGCCCGTTCGACAGCGTGTGGATGCCGGGGGTGAGCGCCAGCGGCAAGCGGGCTCGGGTGGCGGCATAGAACACGTGCCGCGGCGAGCCCATCAGCAAATTGAAAGGCGGGTGGCCGCCGCGGGCGCGGGCGAAGCGCCGGGCGTGCACGACCGGTTCCTCGCCGGAAGCAAGGTAATCCAGCGGCAACTGGCCGCGCGTCGGCGCGTCAGGCTCCGCAGGCACGCCGTCGCGAAACGGCGTGACCAGCGCGAAACGGCCGTCGCGGGCCACTCCGAACCAGGTGCCGCCCCGCGCCAGATCGCGGCCGCCGAGGCAGGCGGGCCCGTCCGGCCACCACGCCGCCGGCGCGGTCGGACGAGCGTGCCGCTCGTCGCGGTTGGCGATCAGCATTAGGGGAATATCCGGGTGGGCGCGCCAGGCAAGCGCTACCGTACTCATGAAAAAACCCGATCCAGCGGACCCCGCAAAGGTTCCGAAGCGGGATAGATGCATTGACCCGGATTCGTCGAAACCGCAATATGACTGCTTTTACACATGACAAAATCACCGATGCTGGAAGAAACAATGGCGGATGAATCCGGTCCTCTGGCCTTCTTCAAGGCACAGCACCAAGCCTTCGCCGAAACTCTCGCCGAGAGGCGCGGCCGCGAAGACTTGATCGACGGCCTGTTGGAACAGGCCTTCAGCAGTTTCGAGGGCAATGTCGAAATCCAGTCCGAGGGATTGCCCGCCTTGGCCTGCCACAAGGGCTGCGCCACCTGCTGCACGCTCCGGGTAACGGCGACCGCGCCCGAAATCCTGATGATCGCGCGCTATATCCGTTGGGCATCCGCCGCCTTGAAACGCGCCGAAGTCGATCTGGAGCAGCGGATCGCCGATGCCGACCGCGAGACGCGGGGACTGAGCGAGGAGCGGCGGGTAGCCCTCAGGCGCCGGTGTCCGTTCATCGCCAACGGCGTCTGCGTCATTTACCCGGTACGGCCTCTCGCCTGCCGGGGTCACGCCTCCTACGACAAGCGCGCCTGCGCCGAGGCCGCGGCCGGACGCGCCGGAAGCATACCCTATTCGGCCCCTCACATGACCGTCCGCAGCCTGGTTCAGCACGCGATGCAGGCCGCGCTTCGGGACGCCGGCTATGCGTTCGGCGCCTACGAGCTCAACCAGGCGGTATCCCGGGCTTTGACGGACGAGGGCTGCCACCGGGACTGGGCTGCGGGCGCCGACGTTTTCGCCGACGCCTTGGCGACCGAAGTCAGCCTGGAAGAAATGGCGAGCACCTTCGACGCCATCAAGAACCATCCGTAGAACGCGACCGAGCCGTGCGGCAACCGCGGCCGCCGCACGGCTCGGTCACGAGCGCCCCCGCGGAGGCGCTCCCGGATACCCGGCATGGAGTCCTTCGTCAGGCCACGGCCCTACGCGGCGCCGCCGGAGCTCCCATTAGGCCCGCGACGAACTCGGCCAGGGGCATGTCGATCCGCTCGATGCCCTGCTCCTCGATAAACCGCGCCTCGTTGCGGGTGAGACCGCCTTCCAGCACCGCGAAGTGCCGGTCGCCGGAGCGCTTCATGATCTGCCGCGCGTAGCTCCGCTCCAGCTGGTTGCGGAAACGGCAGCCCAGGAACAGGAAGCGCCGGCCCGTCCGGATTTCCTTTACCCGCTCCGGGATGGGCGTCTGGATGTCGATCTCCGTGAGCACCTCGACATAGTCGGAATCCGACACGATGAAGTTGGACGCGGGAGCGACGGAACCCAGCGGCTTGTACAGCAGGGTCGCCCATCCCGCGGCTTCCTCCGGCTCCGCCCTGGTTCCGTCGGCACGGAAATAGTGGACCCAATCCCCCAGGTGCTCGGCTCGGCTCACGCCCTGCACTTGCCCGAAGTCGCGGCGCGAAGCCAGGGCCGCCGCCATGCCGGCGTCGTACCAAACGTCGACGATCAGCGGCAGCGGGTTCGGGAGCGTCGCCAGAAAGCCGTGCAGGACGCTGGGTTCCGGCGGACTCCGGAAGGCTTCCTGCAAAAGTCCCACCAGCGTCTTCCGATGCTTGAAGTTCTCGATGTACTGACTGGCCGCGGTGAGATTCTTGCGAATCTTGTGAGGCACGGTGACCTTGGCCGTCATCAGTTCCACCAGGGCCTCCGGCGAACTCGGAACCTTCCCGCCCGGCGCCAGGTTCAGAACCTCCGGCCCCAGATAGGGAACGATCCGCCCCGCCGCCAGATCTTCCGCCAGAGAGCCGGGAAACGCCCCGCTCATGACGAGGTCTCCGCGGCGCAGGCGGCCTTCAAGGCGTCCACTTCGGTGCGCGGCAGGCGGAACAGCCCGCGTCCGCCGGACAAGGCCTGGTAGGCGTTCCGGGTGTGCCGGCTCAGGTATTTGAACCAGTCGTGAGGCTTCACCTCCGACGGACGCTCGCCGATTTCCGCCACCGTGCCGTCCGGAAAGAAGCGGAGATGAATCATGCAATCCGTCCGCCCCTCGTTGCCGAGCGCCGCGGCGGCCGATTCCGAGGGAACGGCGACAGTTTCATTGGTATCCATAACAATATCCTCTGGTTAGTTTATAAGTTCGATGATTACGTTGTTATGAATGCCCAGGATGGCCTGACAAGCCAGCCTGGACAGCGATTCCGCCCCGCAAAGCTGCGTGAGCCGATCGCGTTCCGCCTGGCGCACCTTGGATAAGCCGCGCCAGCCCTGCCGCACGAGCACATGGCACTCGCCGCAGCGGGCCCGGCCGCCGCAACGGTGGGCGACGGTTTCGCCCGCCACCGCGATGGCCTCGAGCAGATTGACGCCTCTCGCCACCTGCACCGACCTGCCCGCGGGCAGGACGGTCACACGGGCCTTTGCATTCCGCCTCTTTCCGGTCCGCAAAAAGCCCGACATGGCCTTAGAGGTAAATTGCGGAGCCCGCCCCGACGTTGATCGAGGCATCCTTGGCGGTTTTGACGATGAAACCCACCTGATCCTCCGTGATATGGTTGTGGAAGGGCAACGCAACGGCGCGGTCCGCCAGCTTCTCGGTGACGAAGAAGTCGCCCTTGCGATAGCCCAGATCGATGTAAAAACGCTGTTGATGCAGCGGCCGGCAATAGGCCGCGGCCTCGATCCGCTCGGTCGCCAGATCGTGAATGATGGCGTCCCGGCTGGAACGGGAAAAACGGGTGCCGAGATGGACCAGGTAGAGAAACCAGTGCGCCTCGTCCACGTCCGGAGCGAGATAGGGCGGCTTGATGCCCTCGAAGGACAGCATGTGCGCGTTGTAATAGGCCTCGATCAGCTTGCGGCGCTCCAGGATTCCCGGAAGGCGCCTGAGCTGCGCCAGCCCGAGGGCGGCGCCGAGTTCGCCGAGTTCCGCCCGAAACGGCGGCGTTTCGCCCAACACCACCGAATGCCGTTCGTCGAGACGGCGGGCCCTGAAGCTCCGCAGCCGGGCGGCCAGGTCGCCGTCGTCGGTCGCCACCATGCCGCCCTCGCCGCACGTGAGCGGCGACGGCTGGGACAGATCGAACACCGAGCAGTCCCCGAAGCTGCCCACCAGCCGCCCCTGGTAGCGGGAGCCGATCGCTTCGCTGGAATCTTCGATGAGCAGCAGGCCGTGTTTTCCGGCCAGTTCGCGGAACGCCGGCCACATCGCCGGATGGCCGTTGGTGTTTCCGGCCACGATGGCGCGGGTTTTCGATGTGATGGCCGCCGCGGCTTTCTCCGGAACCAGGGTTCCCGACCAGTAGTCGATGTCGGCGAAAACCGGCGTCGCCCCGGCCAAGGCGATGCCGTGAACGGTTTCCCGGAAGCCGAACGCCGAAGCGACGACTTCGTCGCCGGGACCTATGCCATAGGCCTTGAGCGTCAGCATCAGGCCGATGGTGGCGCTGCTCACCGCCACCGCGTGTTTGCGTCCGAGATATTCGGCGAAAGCCTCCTCGAAGGCTTCGACCATCGGCCCCGCGCTCAGGCGCGGCGATTTCAGGACGTTTTCCACGGCCTCGAGCTCGCTCAGGCTGATATCGGGGTCCGAGAGCAGGATGGTGGGTGAGTTTTTCATGGTCGATAACTACCGTTTCTGGGCGACGACCAGGCCGCTTGCCGCGGCCGGATCGCCGGTAATGCGCACGCAGTGTTCCGAGGTGTCGATCAGGTAGACGCAGAACTCCGGGGTTTCGAATACCGGAACCTCGGAACTCATGTCGCTGGCGTCGCAACGCGTCAGCGACAGCCCCGGAAAACTCCTGCGCACGCTCGCACAGCGTTCGGCGGCGGGCGCCTCGCTTTCAAGCAGCCTCCGGATTTCCTGAAGCGCTTCGGTACCGAGCGCCATGGTCAGTCCCCGCTTACCCGGCGCGCGTCGACGGTGACGGGCAGCGAGGTATCGGCGGCCATGGCCGGCAGCGACAGTTCCCAGCCGTTCGCCAGCGTGACCAGCCCGCCCCACAGGTCCGGTTTTTCTTGCGAAACGATCGGTTCCTCCAAGTCTTTTTTCGGAACGTAGACGGACAGCTCGCCGGCGGAATTTCTTCGAATCATGACCTTCATGCGGTACTCCAGTTGGGTTTGAAAACTAATGTTAGACGCACGGTTAGCGCATTTTCTAATCGGGTATACGGCGTTTCTGCATGGTCCCGTATGGCGCGCCCGAGCATCGCCGGCTTGAGCCGGAACCGCCCGAAGGGGCGCGCGTGGGATCGCGCGCGGCGACAGAGGCACACGGAGGCGCCTTCTGTCGCCCCCGGCTCAAGCCGGCGACGCGCAGGATCAGCGCGACATCCGGGTGCCCTTTCTTTGGGTTACTTTTCTTTGGGCAAGCAAAGAAAAGTAACTCGCCTGCGGGGCGAGACCCGCTTCAAACTCCCCTGCCGCCGAAGGCGGCTTCATTTTCGACCGTATATCAGCGATGAGAACACTCTAGGAACGCTCCGCTTATCCCGGCCTACATTTCGGGACTTTTGCCTCCCTACGGAGCGCACAAAATCCGGCATCCCTATTCATGCGGCCTCCGCCTCAAAGGTTCGAACGATTCCCGGCAGGATCGCTATGACCCGGTCGATTTCCTCCGCCGTGGTGTAGCGGCTCAGGGAGAAGCGGATCGTGGCCAGCGCGGCTTCCGGGGCCAGTCCCATGGCGGTCAGCACATGCGACGGTTCGGTTCCCGAGGCGGTGCAGGCCGCGCCCGCCGAGGCGCAGATTCCGGCCCGGTCGAGCTTGTCGAGGATCGGTTCGGCTTCGAGCGAGCCGAGGCACAGGCTGGTGGTGTTCGCGACCCGCTCCGCGCCGGCGCCGTTGACGAAGGCTCCGGGAATCCGCGCCAGCAGTTCGCTTTCCAGGCGGTCGCGCAAGGCGGCGACAGCGGCCGCCGCGTCCGCGGCGAGTTCCGCCGCCACGCCGAGCGCGGCGATTCCCGGCACGTTTTCGGTGCTGCCACGGCGGCCCCGTTCCTGATGTCCGAACAGGAGCGGCGGCAGCTTCAGTCCCTTGCGCGCGAACAGGACGCCCACCCCTTTGGGCGCGTGCAGCTTGTGGCCCGAAAAGGACAGGAAATCGACGGGGACTTCGCGCAGATCGATGGGGATTTTGCCCACCGCCTGCACCGCGTCGGTGTGGAACAGGACGCCCCTGGCGCGGGTCATGGCGGCCGCTTCCGCGATGGGAAACAAAACGCCGGTCTCGTTGTTGGCCCACATCAGGGAGACCAGGGCGGTGTCCTCGGTCATGGCGCGTTCGAGCTCTCCGAGATCGAGGCGGCCCTGGCCGTCCACCGGCAGATAACTCACCCGGACGCCCTGGGTTTCGAGATGGCGCAGCAGGGCCAGGGTGGAGGGGTGTTCCACTTGGCTGGTGACGATGTGCCACCGTTCCGAAGCGAGGGCAAGCCCGCTCAGGATTGCCTGATGGTTGGACTCGGTGCCGCCGCTGGTGAAGACGATTTCCGGCGGCGTGGCGCCGAGAAGCGCCGCCACCTTGGCGCGCGCGGCGAGAGTTTCGGCCTTGGCCGATTCGCCGGCCCGATGCTTGCTCGACGGATTGCCGTAATGCTCCCGAAGACAGCGGGCCACCGCGTCCGCGCACTCCGGCGCGGCGGCCGTGGTGGCGTTGTTGTCCAGATAAATCATTGCGTCGCTCATTGCCAGAACAGCCTATCCGGATCTTCGTTCAACAGTTCGAGAATTCGGGACAAGGATTGAAATTCGCCGTACTCGACCCATCGGCCCGCGCCATGATCCTTGCGGTACAGCTTCCAGCACCGCGACCGGTCCTGAAATTCCAGCCGCGCGATATCGATCGTCCCGCCCGCGGGATCGACATTCCGCGAGCAGCAAGGGCTCACAATCTCGTAACCGGCCTCGATCGGCCGAACCATCGGGGTCACGTAGCGGTAGCGCTTGCGGTTTTCGAGCGCTCGGTCGATGCGTTTCCGGTCCACTTCGTTCGGGTGCGGACACGCGGATATCGGATGGGATACCGCAAGATTGCCGTTCATCGGATCAAGACCTCCGCACAAATTCCTTCCGTCCTTGTTCCGCTCTCGCAAGTTCCGGATATCCGCTCCGGGAACGCGGGTTTTCGCGGGAAACGGGAAGCCGGCGAATACATCCGTCGTTTACAGGATGCCGGCCGCCTGTCCTCTGCCCTGCTCGGAGCGAAGCTCTTCCTCGAAGCAGCCCACCACGCAGCCGTCCGGGAACTCGACCAGGTACACGGGGATGTTCGCCTCCTCGTGAAACCCTACCTGCACGATCTCGCCCTCGCTGCCCGCGGCGACCAGCAGGGCCTCGGGCTCGCGGTCGGGATAGCTGCCGTCGTTGTAGAGGTCCGTTTCCGCCCAAACTTTCTGTCCCCATTGGTAAATCGGTGTGCGCGGCTCGATCATGCGGTTTGCCCTCCGTCGGAAGCCGCGGCGGATTTAGGCGGCGGCGGATTGTCGAGGGATTCGATTTCCCGGCCCTTCATGCCTACCGCGTAACCCCGTTCCGGGAAATCCACGGCGTAGATGTAAAACTGCTGAAGGAAGGTGTTGATGCTCTTGACGTATCCCACCTCGCCCTTCTTGACCAGAACCTCGCCGATGTCCCGACCGGTGAACGTGCCGTCGTTGCGGATCATCTTTTTCGACTTCACCTTCTCGCCGAAGCTGAAACGCGGCGGACCGTTCAATTCGTTGATATCGCTGTCGCGAACAATGTTGGTGGCCATATCGCTCCTCGATGAGTGATTGTGGGTTAACAAGCCTCCGGCAGAACATCGGCGCCGCGCGCCCCGGCGAGACGCTGCTCGACCAGCTCCCGGACCGCGGCGTCGGAGTCGGCGCGCATCGGACCGAGTTCGGCGGGGTCAAGCCGGCTCGCAACTTCGTAGCGCACGCGCCAGTCGGAGTCTTCCCGATAATGCTTGAGCTGGCCGTCGTCCATGCGCCGTATCGCTTCCAGCCGCACGTCCAGTTCCGGGTCCCGCGCCATCGTGTGCAGCCATTCGGCGCCTACGCGCCGCGCCACGACCTTGCGCACTTCCCGGTCGGGATCGTGCAGCATCCGAACCAGCATGGTGGCCGGAAGACGGCGGGCCACGATCTGCCGGACGTAGTAATCGGGATCGCCGATCATCGCCGCGAGATCCCGAAGTTCCAGGCGTTCCGCCACCCGGATTCGCACTTCCCGGTGCGGGTCCCGGCCAAGCGCCCTCAGATGCCGGGAGCGGAGCGGCAGGCGCTGCGCAACGCTCTGCCGCACGGTTTCGTCGGGGTCCGCGATCAGGCGCGGCAGATGGAACACCTCCACGTATTTCGCCGCCACCGCCCGCGTCTCGAAATAGGGGTGCCCCAGATACTCCTTGGCAAGATGCGGATTCCACCGGAAAAACCGGTCGATGCGGCGGGCATAGCGGTCGTGCGCGCAGGCGTGGCCCAGCCGGCACCGGCCCTGGGCCAGTTCCGCGAGGCGCTCGCACCCTGAGCAGTCCAGCAGCCTGCCCTGCCAGTCGCGGGCCTCCCGAATTTCAGTCGTCGTCCCCATCGGCCTGCCTCTCAAGGACGTTCAGCAGCACCTTGCCGCCAAGTTTGTCGCCCGGATCGAGTTCCGCCAGTTTCTCGATGGCGGCGCGCCCCTCGTCGAGCTGTCCCAGCCGCAGATTCAGATAGCCGTAGGCCTTGAGGGTGAACAGGAAAAAGCGGGGGAGAATCGCGTCGAAGCTGCCGAAATCCGCATCCGTCTTTTTCACTGCCCGCCAATCCTCCGGCAATCCGTTATCGAGCGCGGCCTTCCTGAGGCAATCCCGCGCCACGCCGAGAGCCTCGCGCAGCCGGTTTTTGTAGAAATAGAACCGGTACCGGCCGATGTACACCGCGGCATGGCCCGGCGCCGCGTCCCATGCGGCCTGCAAGTGCGCCAGGGATTCCTCTTCCCGGTGGTAGCAAAGCCCCGCCAGGCGCAGATGCCGCTCGGCCGCCTCCGGCAAGCCCGAGCCCAGGCAGGCGGCCGCGAAATCCGGGGCGTCCGCCGCGACAGGCGGCGGTCCGGCGGAATTCGTTGGCAACATGGCGTCCTGCATGTCGGTGCGCCCGCCGGTCAATGCCCGCTCTTGACCTGAATCGCGGACAACGGCACCGAGGCCGCGCCCGCCGTGGCGCTGCTGCCGCAGGTGCCGCAACCCGTCGAGTTCGGGTTGTGGAACACGAAGCCGCTGGAGGTCGGCGTCTCGGAAAAGTCGATGGTGACGCCTTGCAGCAGCAGGCGGCTCTCCGCCGGCAGGAACAGCTTGAGCCCGTTGAGCACGACCACGGCGTCGCCGGACCTGGGTTCCGCTTCCACGCTGAATTCCGAAGCCAGGCCGGAGCAGCCGCCGGGGCTCACCGACAGCCGGAAACCGGCGTCTTCGCCGGCGCCGCCGAAGCGAACCATGCGCCGGATGAACTTTTCCGCACTCGGGGTAATCGTCAGGTCCATGGCTTTCACCTAGGCCGCTTGGTAACGGGGATAGTTGTCGTCAATGATGCAGGTGCCGTCGATGGGGCAGACGGCCACGCACTGAGCTTCGTCGTGATATCCGATGCACTCGGTGCACTTGGCGGGGTCGATGACGAAAAGACCGTCCTTCGTCTCGGAAATCGCCTTGTTCGGGCACTCGGGCTCGCAGGCGGAACAGCCGGTGCAGTTGTCTTTCACGATCTTGTAGGCCATGGTTTTTCTCCTCAGTCGGGTGGTTAATCCGTCTCCCCGGACCGACTGTCCGGGGAGACGTGTAAATGCCGGAAAACGCTAAATGGTTAAGCCGCTTCCGCCGAAGTCAGCGCGCCTTGGCGGATTTCCGCGTCGCCGCGCTCGACATGCTCGATTTCGCCGTTCTTTACCTTGTCCAGGTAGTCTTTGAAGTAGGCGATCGCGGATTGCTCGATGAACTCGCCGGCGTATTGATCGACGGGATCGATGCCGGCCGCCTTGAGATCGTTCTTCGGACAGCCGCCGATCTTCGCCACGAATACGGCATGGCAATCGTTGATGGCGCGGATGATGGTCGCGAGGGAATCCTCCTCGCCATAGCCGCCCTGGCAGTAGAGATCGACCCGGCGGTGGCCGACGAACTTGGCGCCCGCGGTCGAGAGTTCGTACACCTGGAACTCCTTGGCGTGCCCGAAATGCTCGTTGACCTTGCCGCCGCCCTTGGTGGCCACGGCGATGAGCATCTTGATGTCGGAATGCTCTCCGGCAAGACCTTCGAGCTCGGACTTTTTGGCCTCGACCACCGCCTCGCGCTCCTTCTCGACCGCCGCTTGATAGGCCTTGCGGGATTCGAGGTCATAGTTGACCTCCATTTCCATGATCTTGTCGGTAGTGAACTCGGCGCTGCGGTCCTCGCCCAGAAGCCCGACGGCGTCGGCCCGGCACTGGCGGCAATGGCGCATCATGTTCATTTCGCCCTCGCACTTGTCCTGCAGCGCCTTGAGCTCCTGGGCCGTGGGGCCGCGCTGGCCGGTCAGGCCGAACACCGTGCCGTGTTCGGGAGCGGAAATCAGCGGCATGATGTTGTGCAGGAAAGCGCCGCGCGATTTGACGGCTTTGTTGACCTCGACCAGGTGCTCGTCGTTGACCCCCGGAATCATCACCGAGTTGATCTTGGACAGGATGCCCCGCTCGGTCAGCATTTCGAGCCCCTGCAACTGCCGCTCGCTGAGAATCTTGGCCGCCTCGACGCCGTGATAGCGTTTTTTCTTGTAGTAAATCCAGGGATAGATCTTGGCCCCGACCTCCGGGTCGACCATGTTGATGGTGATGGTCACGTGATCGATGTTATACCGGGAGAGCTGCTCCACGTGGTCGGGCAGGGCCAGGCCGTTGGTGGACACGCACAGCTTGATGTCCGGCGCGTGTTTCGCCACCAGTTCGAAGGTTTTGAAAGTCTTTTCCGGGTTGGCGAGAGGATCGCCGGGACCCGCGATGCCGAGCACGGTCATTTGCGGAATGGTGGACGCGACCGCCAGGACCTTCTTCGCCGCCTGCTCCGGGGTCAGCTTCTCGCTCACCACGCCGGGGCGGCTTTCGTTGGCGCAATCGTATTTCCGATTGCAGTAATTGCATTGGATGTTACAGGCCGGAGCCACCGCCACGTGCATGCGGGCGTAATGGTGATGCGCCTCCTCGCTGTAACAGGGATGATTCTTGACCTTCTCCCAAATTTCCGGAGGCAGGTCGTTTTGCCCCGCGCCGGAACCGCAACTGGCTTTTCCGGATCCGCCCGAGGTTCCGCAGCCTTTATGCTCGGCGACCTTCTGCATGATGTCGTCTATGTCCGCAACGGCGTTCGTGCCGGCGCCCGATTGATGCTGCACTGTCTGCATGGCTTGCTCCTGATCTGTCTATTCGTCGCTGTTCCGTTTCATTGCCGGCATAGCGGCTCGACCGTCGGAAAACGAAACATCCGTTGAACCTAACACCAATGTTTGCAGTGCAATCCGCGTACCATCCTTATATTCTTTTATAATCAAACAGATGCTTTCGATAAACTGCCTGCTGGAGTGTCCGGAGAAATACAAAGCAGCCAATCGTTCTGGAAATTTGTTTAAAAGCAGACAAAAAAAGGGCGGTCCGAGACCGCCCTTTTGATTCGATCGTGCCGTTAGAGTGTTTTCGATTTGGTGCAGCGGGCGCTACACGGCTTAATCCCGTTCGAGCGCCCCGAGCATTGGAGCCCGGCGCCGGAACAGCCCCAAGGGGCACGCGAGGGGCGAGGCGGACCAAACGCGCCGAGCGGGTTCGCCATGGACGGCGAACCCCGGCCTTCATGGCGATGCAGGACGGCATCGCCATGAAGCGTGCGGCGACCGAGGCACACGGAAGTGCCTTCGGTCGCCCCCTGTGCCGGGCGAAACGCGCAGGATCAGGGCGCTAACACTCATATCGCAAGCATCTTGCAAGGCAAACGGCGCCCGGAGGCGCCGCATATCGCCGAAAACGTTTCGCGCACAGAACGCGTTATTGCGTTCTACGACGATTCGCGGCAGCGGCCAATAAACCGATTCCCATTAAACCAAGCGCTCCGGGTTCAGGCACGCCGTTGGTATTGTCGCCAACCGTGCTGATAGGGTTGTAGGTGTCATTGAACTGCCAGGACAAGATATCGTGATTGCCCCAACCCGCGCCAGTACCGGAGGTAAAGCCGACAAACGCGCTGGTCTGTTGCAAAACCGTGGTCAGATCAATGGCAAGCGATAAGCCCGCAGACGTCGGCCGGCTGTTTGTTTCCGCCCAACGGACTTCCAAATCGTCCGTGATGCCGTTGTAGTCGACCCATGCGTACCAGATATTCCCATTGTCGAAATTCGGAGAAATTTGGCCGGTAGAAACAACCGAATTCACGCTTCCGTTTATATCGATGCCAACGTGATTACTGCCACCGACTTCGCCATTGTCAAAAGTGTCGAATTCGACGGCAACACTTTTGTTGATGCCAGCATATCCGATTCCGCCGCCGCCACCACCCACGTTGCTGGATACGGTTTGGACAGTGAAGGTCAAACCATCGGCGCCGCCTCCCAGTCCGCCGGGATTGGTAATTTGAAACTGGAATGCCGTGCTAAAGGATACATCGGCTCCCAGCGTTATCGGAGAAGTCGAAAAGAATGAGCCGCTTTGATTAGAAGTCGCCTGAGTGATACGGATTGCATTCCCAAGCTGGGCGGCGTTTCCGTTGAGCGTTAATCCGGCAGTGCTGGAAAAATCGTTGTACAAGATCGAGGTGGCGTTGACACTTTCAGCGCCGAAAACGCCTATGGCGGCAAAAGCAGCAACTGGAATAATTCGAACCATTTTTGTTTTTTTCATAGTCGCAGATTCCTTGAAGCAGTGACGTGGTTTTTTGTTCTCTTTTATTATTAAGAGCTCGCCGCTTCTTTATGCACATGTCATGCCGAAACCACATTCCCCTTTCAAATGTATAACTTATGATACAGTTTGCCCGCAGCGTAACTTTTTTGTAAATTTTTCTGACGTTTTGAAAAGAAATAAGGAGTGAAGGGATCGGGCTGCCATAGTTTGACTTACATAACCCTTCAACGAGGTGCCAACGGCAAAGCGGTTTTATGCCTGAAGCGTTCATCGAAGCGCTGACGAGCCGGGGCATTCGGATCAGCCGGGCGATACCTGGACTTCTACAACACCCGGCGCCCCCATTCGAGTCTGGACGGCAGAACCCCGGATGAGGTTTATTTTAAATCCTTACCCGCCCTTCCCAAGGCCGCTTAACCCCAGCAGGACTTCCACTGATCCGGGCCAAAATCCTGTTCAAACTACCGGGGCCACTTCTCTCAAGCATCATCGCTCGCGGCGCGGCGGCGCTTGACGGTTTTCGGATCGGCCGTGATGGGGCGGTAGATTTCGATGCGGTCGCCGTCGGCGAGCGGACTGTCCAGCGTCACGAGCTTTCCGTAGATACCGACCTTTTGCTTGGCGAGATCGATTTCCGGGAAGCACTCCAGGATGCCCGAGCGGCGGATGGCTTCTTCCACCACGCTGTCCTCCGGAACTTCCAGCCTCATCCATACCTGTCGATCCGCTTCCGCGTAACAAACTCCGACATGCATATCTTGTCACCCGATCTCAGAGGTTTTCCGCCAAGGGCCTTTCGAGGGCGGCCGCCCCCGCCGGCACGCGAGCCAGGCGCTTGTCCAGCATCCTTTTTCCGGCAAGGATAAAACCCAGCATCAGGAAGCCGCCCGGCGGCAGCGCCATGAGCAGGAAGCCTCGGTATTCCGGAACGACGGTGGTCTCCAGCCAGGCGAATCCCTGCCCCAACAGCAGGGACGCGTTGGCGAACAGGGTTCCGGAACCGGTGACTTCGCGCGCCGCCCCGAGGACGACCAGGGCCAGGGTAAAGCCGAGGCCCATCATGAGCCCGTCGAACAGCGCGTAGACCGGCGGTTTCCGCGAGGCATAGGCTTCCGCGCGGCCCAGAATGGCGCAGTTGGTCACGATCAGCGGAATGAAGAGGCCCAGCACCTTGTGCAGTTCATGCAGCCAGGCGTTCATCGCCATGTCCACCAGGGTGACGACCATGGCGATCAGTGCGACGAACACCGGAATCCGGATTTCCGGCGGTATGAGCCGCCGGGCGTAAGAAATCAGCAGGTTGCAGACCATCAGAACGGCGGTCGTGGCGAGCCCCATGCCGAGCCCGTTGGCCGTCGTGCCGGTGACCGCCAGGAGCGGACACAGGGCAATGCTCTGGCTGAAGACGATGTTGTTGCTCCACAAACCTTCTTTGGCGATTTTGCTCAAGGATTCGGACATGACGATTTCCTCCGCTAATCGGTTGCTCCGAGAAGTTCCTGCCGGTGGCGCTCGAAGAATTTGAGCCCGCCTTCGACGCCCTTGACCACTGCCCGCGGCGTGATGGTGGCCCCGGCGAATTGGTCGAAGTCGCCGCCGTCCTTTTTGACCCGCCAACCTTGCGCCGGCGTGTTGCCCAGGGAGCGGCCGTCGAACCCCAGAATCCAGCCGGACTTGGAGGTTTCGACCTTGTCGCCCAGGCCCGGCGTCTCGGCATGCGAGATCACCCGGACGCCCAGGATCTTTCCGTCGCGGTCCACGCCCAGCATCAGGGTGAGCGCGCCGGCATAGCCGCCCTGGGCCAGCATCCTGAAAGCGACGGCGGTGACTTCCCCGCCCTTCCTGGCGACGAAAATCTCGGTTCGATCGAGGCCGGTCTCCTCCCCCCTGGACGGAATCCATTGGGGGTTTGCCAGCACGTCGTTATCGTAAAGTGCTTCCGGCAGCACCTGCCCCAGCGTCGCCCGGAGATCTTCGGCTTGGCGCCGCTCGATCGCTCCCTTGGTAATCAGATCGCCCACGCCCAGGGCCAGGCTGGCGGCCAGGGCGCAAGCGGCCAGGAAATAAGTCTGGTAGTCCAGGCGCTGGCGGAGCGCATCCAGGTCGTCGAACTGCCGGCGCAGTTTTTGCCATTGGACGGCTGCGAATTGGCGGAGCGTTTCGCGGTTCGGGACGATCATTCTCTGCTCTCCGGCAATTTCAGGGGCCTGCCCTTGTGGTCGCGTCCGTAGATGCGGGGCCGGACGTAATAGTCGATCACCGGGGTCAGCGCGTTCATCAGCAGCACGGCAAAGCCCACGCCCTCGGGAAACCCGCCGAAGGTGCGAATGACGAAGATCAGAAGTCCGCAGCCGGTGCCGAAAATGAGCTGCCCTTTCGGACTGCCGGGCGAGGTGACGTAATCGGTGGCGATGAAGAACGCCGCCAGCATCACGCCGCCGGACCCGAGATGCCACAGCGGGCCGAGATAACGCGCGCTGTCGACGAGGTGGAAGACGCTGGCCAGGACGGCGACGGTGGCCAGCAGGGAAACCGGGATGTGCCAGGTGATGATCCGCTTCCGAAGCAGCCAAACGCCGCCGCCCGCCACCAGCAGCGCCGGGGTTTCGCCGAGGCTGCCGGGGCTCCAGCCGAGCCATGCGCCGGCCAGACCGAACTGGCCGCTTGCAAGGGCGTCGCCGAGCGGTCTGCCTTGCGACAATTCGGTCTTGACATGACCTATGACGGTCGCGCTGGCCAGCCCGTCGATGGCGCCGGAGCCGCCGAAGGTGATCCTCCACGCTTCGAGCAATCCGGGCGCGTGTTCGGAAAACAAGGGGGCCGGTTTGATCCAGGCCGTCATCTCCAGCGGGAACGACACCAGCAGAGCGACACGGGCGAGCATCGCCGGATTGAACAGGTTTTGGCCGATGCCGCCGTAGACCTGTTTGCCGACGACGATGGCGAGACCCGCGCCGGTGACGCCGATCCACCAGGGGGCCCAGGGCGGAAGGCTCAAGGCCAACAGCCACCCGGTCAACAGTGCCGAACCGTCCCACAGAAAAAGCGAAGCCGATTTACCTGCCAATTTCAGGCAAACGGCTTCGAACAGCACCGCTGACAAAACCGTGATCGAAAACAGATAGAACGCCGGCCAGCCGAACAGAAACAGACCGAAACCGGTGGCCGGCACCAGCGCCAAAATCACCTGCGTCATGATGGCTTGCACCGGATGGTCGGCGCGGATGAACGGCGCGACGGGCAGATCGACCTTGCTCATGACGCATCCTCCTTAACGGAAGCCTGCGCCTTGCGCTGCGCGGCCGCCTGCTTGGCCTTCTCCAGCCGCCGCCGCTTCTCCTCGGCCAGGCGATTGGTCCATTCGGTTTTCTGCTGCGCCTGTTGGCGCGCCATCAATTCCCCGCTCGCATACTTGAAGTAATGCACCAGCGGGATTCTCGACGGACAGACATAAGAGCAGGAGCTGCAACCGATGCAGTCGCGAAGGCCGAAATTCACCGCGGCGTCCAACTGGCCGGCCCGGATGCGGCTCATCATCTCCAGCGGCAACAACCCGACCGGGCAAGCCGAGACGCAGCGTCCGCAGCGGATGCAGGGACGCGCATCCGCGGCCTGGATTTCTTCGGGCGTCAGCGCTAGGATGCCGCTGGTGCGCTTGACCAGGGGCACCTGGACGTGCGGCAGATGATCGCCCATCATGGGGCCGCCCATGACGTAGCGGGCGGTCCGTTCGGGCCGATGTCCGCAAAAGGCGAGAAGTTCCGACAGCAGCGTTCCGAGTGGCGCCTCCACGTTGCGCGGCGACTCCACCGCTTCGCCGCTGACCGTGACCACCCGGCCGATCAGGGGCCGTCCATAACGGATGGCCTGCTGCACGGCATAAGCGGTCGCCACGTTGTGCAGCAGCACGCCCACGTCGGTGGGACGGCCGCCGGCGGGCACCTCCTTGCCGGTCAGATGGGTGACGAGATTCTTTTCCCAGCCCATGGGATACAGGGACGGCACCGGCACGACCTCGATCCGGCCATGCCTTTTCGCCGCATCGAGCATGGCCGCGCAGGCTTCCGGCTTGTTGTCTTCGATGGCGATCAGGGCCGTCGGACATTGCAGCCCGTGCAGCATGATCCGGACGCCTTCGACGATCTCCGCGGCGCGCTCCCGCATCAGCCGGTCGTCGCAGGTCAGATACGGTTCGCACTCGCCGCCGTTGATGATGAGCGTGTTTATCCGGGTCTTCCATCCCAGGTTCAGCTTCATCGCCGATGGAAAGGCGGCTCCCCCCATGCCGACGATGCCGGCGCGGTCGACCCGGGCGCAGATCTCCTCGGGGCTCAAACCGAACGGATCGACTTCGCCCTCACCCTCGATCCAGCGGTCCTCGCCGTCCGGCTCGAGGACGATGGTCGGGGTCGGGAGTCCCGAAGGATGCGGCGCCGGATATTCCGCGATGCCGGCAACGGTTCCCGAGGTCGAGGCATGCACCGAGGCCGAAACCGCACCCCGGCTCTCCGCGAGCACCTGCCCTTTCAGTACCTTTTCGCCGACCCGGACCACGGGTTCCGCCGGTTGCCCCAAGTGTTGCTGCAACGGCAGGTAGAGCCGCTCCGGCAGAGGAAAGGCGGTAACGATGGGTTTGTCGGCGGTCGCCTCCTTGCGGGGCTCGGGATGGACGCCGCCCCGGATTTTGCTGCGCCGGCGCCATAGCGTGTCGATGTCCAGCACGACCATGGTCAGGCTCCCGCCGCCGCCAGCTCGGGCTTGGCCCAGCGCCAGTTGCGCAAGGTGGTCTTGACGGGCTGCATCCCGAGACACTCGGTCGGGCAGACCTCCACGCACTTGCCGCAGGCGATGCAGGCATCGGCGACCACGGCGTGAATCTGCTTGGGCGCTCCGACGATGGCGTCGGTGGGACAGATCTTCAAGCAGCGGGTACAGCCGATGCAGGCCGCTTCGGCGACTCTCGCCACCATGGGAGCCTGGTCTTCCACGCCGGCCAGGTCGATCTCCAGCGAGAGCTTGTTCGCCAACTGTTCGGCCAGGGCCTTTCCTCCGGGCGGACACAGTGTGGCGGACGCCTTGCCCGCCACCAGGGCTTCCGCCGCCGGACGGCAGCCGGGAAAGCCGCATTGCCCGCATTGCGAGCCCGGCATCATCTTTTCGATTTCGTCGACCAGCGGGTTGTCTTCGACCTTGAAGTAGCGCGCGGCGGCTCCCAGCATGAAACCCAGGGCAAGTCCCAAGGCGGTAAGGCTGATTACGGCGAACAGGATGTACATAAGCGGGCCTAATGTGCGTTGAGTCCGGCGAATCCCATGAACGCCAGGGAAAGAATCCCGGCGGAAATGAAAGCGATCGGCGCGCCGGCGAAGGATTCCGGAACGCTCATGAGGGTCAGGCGCTCCCGCATGCCGGCGAAAATCACCATGACCAGGGTAAACCCGAGGGCAGAACCGAATCCGAACAGGGCGCTGTGCAGAAAATCGTATTCCTGCTGGATATTCAGAAGGGCCACGCCCAGTACGGCGCAATTGGTGGTGATGAGCGGCAGAAAGATGCCGAGAACCTGGTAAAGCACCGGACTGGTCTTGCGCACCACCATCTCGGTGAACTGGACCACGGCGGCGATGACCAGGATGAATGACAGAATCCTGAGAAACCCGATGTCGAGCGGGTTCAGCAGGTAATGCTCCAGGCACCAGCTGGCCACCGCGGTCAGCGTCAGCACGAAGGTAGTCGCCAAGCCCATGCCGAGGGCCGAGTCCAGCTTCTTCGACACGCCCATGAAGGGACACAGCCCCAGGAACTTGACCAGCACCACGTTGTTGACCAAGGCGGTGCCCAGCAACAGCATCAAGTAATCGCGCATCGTCGTCTCGTCTCCGCCGGTTTCCGGTCCCTTCAGTCGGTATTTTCCAGCCGCTGCGGAGAGCTCGTGGCGCTCTTGCTGGCGACGTGGCCGGAAGCGACTGCCTCTTCCCGTCCGATGGCGCCGCAGGCATAGCACTTGAACGAAACGTCGAAACCCTGCTTGGTGCAGGCATGATCCTTGGCTTGCCGGCAGCCCACGGCTCCGCAGGCGGTGCAGCGGTACAACTGTCCCCTGCAAGCGCTGGCGTACCCGCCGATCCTTTCGCCGTCGCAGATCGACATATCGCTCTTCAATTTTTCATAACTCGCCATAACAGTCTTCCCAAGGTTAATGCGAATGAAACAACACTCCGACTCAAGCGGCCAAAGCCGTACGCAGCACCCGTGCGAAGTGGACGCTTTCGCGTTGCGCGCCGTCGCGGATCTGATGGCGGCAACTGGTGCCGTTGGCGATCAGCAGCGTCTCGGGGCCGGCCTCCCGCACTTTAGGCAACAGCGCGAGTTCGGCCATCCGCATGGACATCTCGTAGTGCTCTGCTTCCAAGCCGAAAGCGCCGGCCATGCCGCAGCAGCTCGATTCGATGAACTCGACCTGAAGATCCGGCACCAGGCCCAGCACCTTGCGCATCGCCTTCATTGCCCCGAAGGCCTTTTGATGGCAATGCCCGTGCACCATGGCCCGCGCACCGGGCATGGATTTGAACGCGAGCCTGAGGCGCTTGGCGTCGTGCTCGCGGGCCAAAAACTCTTCCAGGAGAAGCGATGCCTTGGCGATCTTGTCGACTTTCTCGCCCAGTCCGAGGGCGTAATACTCGTCGCGCAACATGAGAAGACAGGAAGGTTCCAGCCCGATCACCGGCAGTCCGCGTTCCACGTAAGGCCACAGCGCGTCGACCGTGCGCCGGGCCTCGGCCCGGGCTTCCGCGACCAGCCCGTGGGAGAGAAAGGTGCGTCCGCAACACAAGGGCCGCTCGTCCGCCAAGGGGTGCGCGATATGTATGCGGTAACCCCCCGCCAGCAGCACGTCCAGCGCGGCCTCGGCGGTTTCGGTATCGAAATGGTTGGAGAAGGTATCCACCAGCAGGACGACTTCGCGTCCGTCCGGAGCGCCGACGGCTTCTCCCGGCGCAACGGAAAGAAAACTGCGGGCGGCGCGGCGCGGCAGCGAGCGCCTGGCGGCAATTCCCAGGAGGCGCTCGACCCAGCGGGCCAAGACGGGCAGGCGCTCGCGGAGGCCCAGCAGCCAATTCAGCGCCGCGAGACGGTTCGCAAAGCGCGGCAAATGGGCGAAGAGACGCTCGCGCAAGGGAACCCCGCCGAGCGCGGCCCAGCGCTGAGCGAGCACTTCGACGCGAAGGAGCGCCATGTCCACGCCGTTGGGGCACTCGCGCTTGCAGCCCTTGCAGCCCACGCACAAATCCATCGCCGCGGCAAGTTCCGGACCGGCGAAGGGCTTTGCGCCGTACTCCCCGTTCAGGGCGGCCTTGAGCGTGGCGGCGCGGTGCTGCGTCGAGTGGGCGGCATCCAGGGTGGCTCGAAAGCTCGGGCACATCACGCCCTTTTCGGCGCGCTGGCATTGCCGGTTGCCGATGCACACGGCCGCCGCCTTGCCGTAAGCGCCTCCCGCGGCAGGCACCGCGGCGTAAGCGTCGCCGGCACCGTAGCTGTCATAAGCCGACCAGTCGAGTTGGGTATCCATTGCGCTGAATTGGGATAGAAAAACCGTCGACAGGCATCAAGCAATAACGATGCCCATTCTCAACGGAAATGCATCACATTGTTTTGTAAAGACAATATCGAAACTGCCAGCGGCCGGCTGGAGATTTCGCTCTGTCGGGTTCGCGACAAAACGCCGCCTGTGCATTTCCCTTGTCGCGCTTCGGAAGCGCGAGGATGTTTACGGATGGCAACTATCGACAAGAACTCACGCCGACCGAAGAGCGCTTCGACACGGAGGAAATTCCGGCCGAGGTCGATGTCTGCCGGGAATGTGTTATCGGCTGGCGGCCGATGGCTCAAGCGAAAAATATGGACGGATCGTCTTGACCACAGCCTCAAGCGCTTCTTTACGGAACTGCCGAAAATCATCGAGGAAGACGAACTTGAGTGCTGAAGTGCTTTCGCTTCGAGTACTCGGATTTTCGATTTTGCAGGTCGGCCATTCTTCCCCGCAAAACCGCTTGAGGAACAACTGATTTCAAGGAATCGCTTCACTCATTCCGGCTTACGCCAGCGACCTGGGGACTCGCCGTAGCCATCCCTTGTACAAGTGGCTTGATCCACCAATTATTATTCGTTTTTTTTATATATGACTAATTATTTATTATTTTTTGATCTATAAACTCACTGATAAAGTCAGAGATCGAATACTTCTGATTGAGTAACGACCTCGTATGACTACTAACCCCAAAATTTCGATCAATACTTCTTTTGGATGCTTATTTTGGAAATGGAAGGAATAAATGATGTCCCGTACGGACCAATTGGTGCATTGGCTACTGTCAAGTCTGGAACTTGAAACGAGTCTCTTTCATCTAGGCCAATACTGCGGTGCCTGGCGAGCCGCTCCGTCCGGATTGATGCGCGCCGGTTTCCATTTGGTGTTGAAAGGACGATGCTGGCTGCATTTACCCAACGAACAAAGGCGCATCCCGTTGGCTCGCGGCGATGCGGTCTTTTTTTTGCGGGAAGTACGGCACTATCTCAGCCCCGATGAAGAGCCGGCCGATCCGCCGCTGAGCCACGTTGGAGAAGGCAGAATGACTCCGATCGACGCATCGGTTCCCGATGCCGTGGCGCTTGCGTGTGGATTCTTCAACTTTCAGTCCGGCCTGAGTGAAATGTTAATGGGGTCATTTCCCGATTACGTGGTTATTCCCGCCGAGCAAGAAGAGTTCAAAGGCACGCGCACAATATTCGAGCTCATTCTCGCGGAGGCCGAGCGTACCGACGAGGCCCCTTCACCGCTGATCGTCCGTCTCACGGACGTGCTGTTCTTTTATGTCATCCGGCAACTTGCGGCTACTCAGGAAATTTCGGCTGGGCTGTGGGCGGTCGTACGAAGTCCTGAATTTATGAAATTGCTGGACGCGATGATCAAAGAACCCGCCAGACCTTGGCCGGTCGAAGCCATGGCAGATTTCACCCATATGTCGCGCGCGACGTTTTTTAAACGCTTCAGCGAAATCTCGGGGCAATCGCCCAGCCTCTTTCTGTTGATGGTGCGCATGAAGATTGCCGCGCAATTATTGCGACAGGGACGAAGCATCGCTCAAACCGCGGAGAAGGTGGGCTACCAGTCCGAGTCTGCCTTTTCGCGCGCCTTCAAGAAAGTCATCGGTCAGCAACCTGGCGCTTATCAGCGAGCTCGTAGCGAGTTCGTTGCAAATTCATCCTTTTCGCTCCGAAGTGCTGGCTCGTTTTGTTTAGACGGCTGAGTTGCCGTGGCATTGGCAAGCCTCGGCGGTATCGAAGCATCCCGGCGTCATTAAATCTCATCAAGTCGCAGTCTCATGGGCACAATTCTAAAATGAATCGATAACCGCATTCTTCGATCCTGCCATTATCGAAAAGAATAAGCCATAGGTTCTATGAGCGTACGGCTTGCGCTTCCTTTATCTAAATACCCTTTATACCCTTTCCATTCAAAGGCCGTCATCAATATTTCACGGCTCTGATTTGACTGTATATAGCGATAAATACTCCTCTCAAATAACTCCATACCGTAACGATGCCGGTCTCCCGCAACTTTATCGGCGTGCACTCCGAATTAGGCAGCGTTTTGTCTACCTCATTTCGAAGAATGAGACGAACAAGCAGAATAATGAGACATTCGGGCATTGGCAGTCCTTTTTCTTGTCATAACATCTATCACACATGGGTACATACAGCATCCGTCTCGGTATTCGATGATGAATACGTCAGGATCACATGGAATGTGAGGGATCGATGATCAGCATGTATTCCAAGTGAATCGGCAACTGATCGGCAGGCCGATGACATGGCTTTCATTCAACAGCATTGATATTTGAGGTTGTTATGGCACAAGAAAAAGTAAGCTGCTTCTATCCGGATCTCCTCCGACCCATCGATAAATCCGGCTTGGAAAGGCTTTCCGAAAAAGGCAAGGAAAATCCTAATGCATTGGTGACACTAAAGGCTCGTACGGTTTGCGAGGGACAATTCCGAAATTTGACCTATATTCGCGATCTCCCGCCTCATGTCATCGACGAGCCTCCGCACTTGCTCGGCGAAGATACCGCTCCGAATCCGTCAGAGGCACTTTTGGCTGCCCTGGGGGCCTGTTTATCCGTGGGTATTCATGCCAATGCCACGGCGCGGGGTATTGCCTTGAGCACTCTCGAATTGACGCTAGAAGGAGATATCAATGTCACGGCCGTTTGGGGGGTGGGCGATTTGTCGCCCGATAAGCGTCTCGGTTTTTCGGCCATTAGAGTGAATGTCACTGCTGAGGGCAACGCCGCCCCGGAAGTTTTAGCGGACATTGTCGATCATGCAAACAAATGGTCGCCGGTTGCAAATACCCTGCGCAATGCCGTTACCGTAGAGGTTTTTCCAGCATCGCATCGGGGCATATAAAGCATTTATAGATGGTTTTATAAAAACCTGATGACGAAGTTTATGCGTTGACTTAGATCAGGTAAACCGTCCCGAATATCTTTTTTTCACACGGAATCTCGATGAGCGCTGCAACCATTAGTAACGGATTTCAAAATAATGTAACCGAGATGATTGATCTTGATCGATTGATATCTCAACAGCTTCGCCCCAGCGTTACAGCCATCGATTTGAAAGGGGAGTATCCCGAGAAGTTTCTGCGGTATCTCGGGACATTGGGGGGATTTGCGGGAGTGGTTTCCAGCGAATTCGGCGGCAACAATCGCGGCTTAAGCCATAGCATCGGCGTTATGGACCGGATCGGCCAAGTCTGCCTATCCACCGCTTTCATCGTGTGGTGCCAAACCGCTTGCGCGCGTTACGTTCAGTTGTCGAACAACGCGGACCTCAAGGCCGAACTTTTGCCCGATCTGGCGGAAGGCCGCCGTTTCGCCGGTACCGGTTTGTCCAATACCTTCAAGTCGTGCAGCGAAATCGAACGGTTCTTGCTGAGCGCTCGCCGGGTTCCGGGCGGATACGAAATCAGCGGCAATTTGCCATGGGTATCGAACCTAGGCCACGATCACGTATTTGCCACCGCTTGCCCGGTAGAAGGGGACGGCCGCTTGATCTTTTTTATCGTCAATTGCGCGCAGGAAGGATTTCGCCTGATCGACGGCGCGCATTTCGCGGCGTTGGAGGGCACGCGAACGCTGGCTTGCCAGTTCCGGAACTGCCGCATCGACGATAACCATGTTCTGGCGCACCCGGAAGAATCTGAGACCTATCTGGCACGGATCAGGCCCGGGATGATCCTGGCTCAGATGGGTATGGCGCTGGGATTGATAGCCGGCTGCATCGACCTGATCGAGTCGGCGAATCGAACCCATGCCCATATCAATCGGTACCTCGACGATCAAGCCGACGATCTGCGCGGGGCGCTTGCCGGCGCTCACCAGGAAACCTACCGTCTGGCACACGTTCTGGATGCCGATCCAACGGCTCCGGTGATGTCCGACGTGTTGCAGATCAGGCTGAAGGGAGGAGAACTGTCCTTGCGCGCCGCCCAAGCGGCGATGCTCCATCAGGGAGCTCGCGGTTATCTCGTGCACTCTGCGGCTCAGCGCCGGCTTCGGGAGGCTTATTTCGTCGCCATCGTTACGCCGGCCATCAAACACCTCAGGCGTGAACTTGCCCAATTTTCGCTTGGGCCGGAGACGATTGGAGACGTCCGGCGCCCACTCCACCCGACGGTGAATTGAATATGCTCGCCGTCAAACGCCACCTTTTCCCCGCGACTGCCGTAAAGCCTGCCTTGCTGGAATTCGCGGCGGCGAGCCAGGCGGATGGCATCGCGGCGCTGGCTCCTCTGCTGCAAGTCCGCGGGCTGAGCAAGGAGTACCGCAGCAGGAAGACCTGCCTGCGCGTTTTCCAAGGCATCGATCTCGACGTTTATCCCAACGAAGTGGTTTGTCTGCTGGGGCCAAGCGGATGCGGCAAATCGTCCCTGCTGATGACCCTGGCCGGCCTGGAACCGGTCAGCGGCGGACGCATTCTTTTCGACGGGAACGCCATCGTCGGGCCGAATCCCCGGCAAGGCCTGGTATTTCAGGACCCCTGCCTGTTGCCCTGGCTGACTGTGCGTCAGAACGCCGCCTTTCCATTGATGCTGCGCCGGGCACCGAAGCTAAGCCGCCAGGAAATCCAAGAGCGGACGGCCAAAGCACTGCAATGGGTGGGTTTGCAGAATTTCGCCCACGCCTATCCCAGCGAGCTGTCGGGAGGCATGGCGCAACGGGTGGCATTGGCGAGGGCTCTGGTACGCAGCCCGGAGATTCTCCTCATGGACGAGCCTTTCAGCGCGCTCGACGCCATTACCCGTCTATGCATGCAGGAACTGCTGCTTGGGCTCGCCGCTCGCCGCCGCAGCGCAGTGGTGCTGGTCACGCATGACGTCGACGAAGCCCTGATGCTTGCCGATCGCATTCTCCTCATGGGCGGAACGCCCGGCCGAATCGTGCGCGAATGGCGCATTCCGTTGGAGCAGCCCCGGGCGAAGCGGCTGCATGAGCTGATCGAAACCCGCATGGCCATTTTGGGCGAATTGGCCGATGTCTGCGGCGAGCGGCCACCCACCGAATCATAGCGATCCGTATCCTCCCTAAAGACCAATGAAAATGACAAAGGAGCTGTTCTGGAGCGCCTATTATGCTCATGCCCTCGGCAGCGCCTACGTGGATGTTTTTTACCGGCAGAAAAACGACGCCGATTTCGCGTTCGTGGAATTCAACCTAAGTTCTTAAAGGATAACGCCATGAGGAAAAAAAACAGATCCGCCATCGCTCCAAACCTCTTCGACTTGCATCGGGGCTGCCCGTGCTGCTCAATGACCCGCCGGGATTTCATAAGGCTCGCCTCCGTTCTGAGCGCGGCGGCCGCTTTGCCGGCCGGATTGGCTCACGCTGCCGATGTCAAAGGCGACGGCGATCGTCCGCTCCGGATCGGCTATCTCCCGATTACCGACGCATCGCCTCTGCTGGTGGCCCATGCCAGGAAATTCTACGAGGACGAGGGGCTTGCAGTGGAGCGGCCGAAGCTCTTCCGCGCTTGGCCGCAGCTCGTGGAAGCCTTTATCGCCGGCCAAGTGGACGTGATCCATCTGCTCGCCCCCACGACGTTCTGGATCCGCTACGGGAGCAAGTTTCCCGCAAAGGTGGTGGCGTGGAATCACGTCAATGGGTCCGCCCTGACCGTCGCTCCCGGCATCAACGATCTCAGCGATTTGGGCGGCAAGACCGTCGCCGTGCCGTTCTGGTACTCGATCCATAATGTCATCCTGCAATATCTCCTGCGCCAGCAAGGTCTGGAAGCGGTTTCCCGTCCGGCCAAGGCCAAGCTCAAACCCGACGAGGTCAACCTGGTGATCCTGCCTCCGCCGGATATGGTTTCGGCCTTGGCAAACGGCAGCATCGCCGGTTACATCGTGGCCGAGCCTTTCAATGCGGCGGCGGAGAATCTGAAAATCGGGAAAATTCTGCGCTTCACCGGCGATGTCTGGAAATCTCACGCCTGCTGCGTGGTCTTCATGCGCGAGACCGATCTGGAACACCGCCCGGAATGGTCTCAATCCGTAGTCAACGCCATCGTCCGGGCACAAGCCTGGATTCGGGAGCATCGCCAGGAAACTTCGCAGCTGCTGTCGAAGGAAAGCGGCAACAATTACACCCCGCACGCGCAAGCGGTTCTGGAGCGTGCCCTGTCTTCTTACGACGCGGCGGCCTACCGCGGACAAGGCGCGTTGCGCCACGGCGATTGGCAGCAAAATCGCATCGACTTCCAGCCTTATCCCTATCCGTCCTACACCGAGGAATTGGTGCGGTTGCTCAAGCAGACCCATCTTGAAGGCAACACCGCTTTTCTCGCGTCTCTGGATCCCGCCTTCGCCGCCAGGGATCTCGTGGACGACCGCTTCGTTCGCCGCGCCATCGGGAAGGCCGGCGGTCCAAACGTCTTTGGGCTGCCCGAGTCCTTCGCACGCGAAGAAGTGTTGTCATGAGTGCCCGTTCCGAAACCGTGTTCGGCGGCGATCTAGCGCCCTTGCGGAAACATACGATGCGGATCGGGTTCCGAATGGCTTTGCCTTTCCTCGGCATCGCCGTCGGGCTGTCGCTTTGGTGGGCGGCGACGACGCCGTCATTTCATCCCGATAGTGTGTTAACCGCCTTCGCGCCCGAGGGTTGCTTCAGTGCCTTGGTCGATCTCCTGGCGAACGGCGCCATCTTCCCGCACGTCATCGTCAGTCTGAAAAGGATATTGCTGAGCCTCGCGCTCGCCCTGCTGATAGGGATACCGCTCGGCATTCTGCTTGGACTTTCCCGTCCCGTCGAGCGCGCGACCGGGGCCTTGTTCCAGTTTATCCGCATGATCTCGCCGATTTCCTGGATGCCGCTGGCGGTGATGGCCTTCGGCATCGGCGATGCGCCGGTTTATTTCCTGCTGGCCATCGCCGCCGTCTGGCCGATCATGTTGAACGTCTCGGCCGGCGTGCATGCGATCGATCCCCGCTGGCGGACACTGGCCCGGAGTCTTTGCGCCACGCGCCGGGAAACAGTGATGCGCATCGTCGCCCCGGCTATCGTTGCCCCGGTGCTGACCGGCATTCGTCTCGCCATCGGCATCGTTTGGATCGTTCTGGTTCCTGCCGAGATGCTGGGCGTCAGCGAGGGACTCGGCTATTTCATTCTCGATACCCGCGACAGGCTCGCCTATCCGGAGCTGATGGCAGTCATCGTGGTCATCGGTTTCATGGGTTACATACTGGATCTATCGGCGCGTTTCCTGATCCGATGCTGGACACATCGCCATGAAACCACACATGCGCATTGAAGCCAGCGAAAACACATATTTTTCGCATGGCAAGCTGATGTCCCGGAGCGGCCGACGATGGCCGGGACAAGGATTCTGCGCGATAGATCCGGCCGCCGATCGCGGGTTCGGCCGAACCCCGGAAAACATCGGCATCGGCGAAGATTCAGCGCATCCGGACATCCTCCCGGCGATGCCGGAGAGACCGGTTCAGATCCGCCGGCCCCGTATATTTCCGAGGTTTCGCAATACGTATTGGCGGCTATTTTCGGGAGGCGTCATCGCGGCGACGAGATTCTCCAGAGACTCGATGCGAGCCGCCATGTCGGCCATGGTCTGGTTCACGACGTCCGGGATATGGTGATGGTCGAGATCGATCCGTTGCGGATTCATGGCGATGCCTTCCTTGGGCTGCACGACCCTGCCGGGGATGCCGACGACGGTCCGGTTGGCGGGCACATCCTTGACGACGACCGAATTGGCGCCGACGCGCACGTTGTCGCCCAGGGTAATCGGCCCGAGAATCTTGGCCCCGGCGCCGACCAGAACGCCGTCGCCCAAGGTGGGATGGCGCTTGCCCTTGTTCCAGCTCGTGCCTCCCAGCGTAACGCCATGGTAAAGCGTGACATCCTCGCCGATTTCGGCCGTTTCGCCGATGACCACCCCGGCACCGTGATCGATGAAGAAGCGGCGGCCGATGGTCGCTCCGGGATGGATGTCGATATTGGTCCAAAGCCGCGTCAAGAACGCCAGCAGGCGCGCCGCGTAACGGAATCCGCGACGCCACAGGCGATGGCTCAGGCGGTGCATGAGAACGGCATGCAAGCCGGGGTAAGTCGTCAACACTTCGAAGCGGGTGCGGGCAGCGGGATCCCGGCCGAAAACGCAAGCCACGTCCTCCCGCCATTCCGTGAATAAATCCGGCAAGAAAGCCGATGCGGACCGGGAGTCCGGCTTCGAGGAACATTCGGCTTCGCGGTTTGGAATCTCATGGCCTGTTCGATTGCTCATGTTCCCTCTACCTTGGTCTCGCTCGCGTATCTTCGACGGCTTGAAAAATAGTCATGGAGATCGGTTATTCAGGGTTCGGTCATCGGGCGATCGCATGTCTCTTCGGAAGCATGCGCCATGCCATGATAAAAACCCGATAAAAGCGACGAGATATCAATCGCTAACCTGCTTTGCCGATCGAAGCCGCGAGTGGCGAACCCGACAATCCGTGCGTTCTTGTGAGACTCCCGACAAATTCCGGCGACGAATCCGCCGCACCAGGTAAAGCCCCGTCAGCATCGCCGGAATGCTGAGCCATTGGCCCATAGTGATCGTCCAGCCGGTCTCGAAAGCGGCCTGCCCTTCCTTGAAGAATTCCAGGACGAAGCGCGCGCCGAATACGAGGATGAAAAAGCGTCCGAACAGGTGTCCCGTCGGCACGCTATTCCCCTGCTGGAGATAAAAGCGGAACTGGATCAGGAAAATCGCGAAGTAGCAGAACGCCTCGTAAAGCTGTACGGGATGGCGCGGCAGCAAGTCGACTCGGGCGAAAATCACCGCCCAGGGAACATCGGCGGGTTGGCCGAGAATTTCCGAATTGAAGAAATTGCCGATGCGGATCAGACAGCCGGACAAGGGCACGGTGACGCCGATGCGATCGCACACCCAGAGAAAGGATTGATCGGTCGCCCGGCGCGAATACAGCCAGACTCCGGCCAGGATGCCCACCACCGCCCCGTGGCTGGCAAGCCCGCCTTCCCATACGGCGAGGATTTTCCACGGATGCGTCAAATAGAAAGCCGGGTTGTAAAGCAGCACGTGACCCAGACGCGCCCCGATCACGGTCCCGGCGATGACGAACAGCACCAGATCGTAAACCTCGTCCTCGGGCCGTCCTTCCCGCCGGAAAATGTAGCGGAAAACGAACATTCCGTAGACGAACGTCGAGGCGAAGAAAAGCCCGTACCAGTGGACGGGGAGACGGAAAGAACCTATGTCAAGGGTAAATGCGACGGGAGAAATATCCCACGGCATGGCGAATAGTTCCCTCGGTGATTGAAGTTGATGAAACGGGCCGGGCGGCCCCGCCGAATGGGAAAATTTCTTCCGCCGGATGAGCTTTGTCAATCGGAGCGCTTTCACGCCCGATTAACGATCCGGCGATGAATCTCAAACGCCATCCCCGCTCCCGAGCAATTTCGATTCGCATGTAAGGGCTGGTTTCAGGCTGGGTATGCGGGAGGGGGCTTCAGCCCGCGATCAGGCGCCGGAATCGCGGGCTGAAGCCTGCTCCCACGACCGCATCCCGTTTCCGAAAACGCTATAAACTTCTCCCCGCTTTGCGGACCTAAAGGATGGACAGAATCAATTTGGATTCGGCTCGTCCATGAGCCGAAACGATGCTGGCGATATCCGGGCGGCTCGCCGATGAAAGGAGAGCCCGGAGCATGACGACGAGGGCGTAACGATGACTTCCGAAGCGGATCCCATGGTCGGCAATTGGTACCGGCACCTGGACAAGGGACAAGCCTTTCAGGTCGTCGCCGTGGACGAAAAGGCGGATTCGATAGAGATCCAGCATTTCGACGGCGATGTGCAGGAGATGGATTTCGATGCCTGGTCCAGGCTCGACATTCAGCCGATCGAGGCTCCCGAAAACTGGAGCGGGCCGATGGACGTGGCGGAAATGGACGATCTCACCGGCACCGGCGTTTCCGATACTCCGGCTGAAGATTGGACCGAGCCGCTGGAAGAAATCGAGAAGCCCCAGGAACGGCCCGGCGGAGCCGCCGCGGAAGAGCCGGGAGACGAATGGAGCGAAGGATTCCCGGAAGAAGAACCGTTGCAACAGGAGCCTTCGGCGGAACCCCCGGGAGAACCCGGCGAGGAAAAGCCGCGGCAGCAAAGCGTCGAGCCTTGGGTCGAGGAATGAGGGAGCCTTTCGGGGCAGAACATTCCGAATCCCGGAAGAGTCGGCGCCTTGAAGTCACCCGCCATCAACCGTATAGAGCGGCTGTCGGATTGGTTTACGGTTTGTGGGAGCGGGCTAAAGCCCGCACCCACACTAAGGCCATTGGCAGTCAATCCTTACGTACGAATGGAAACTGCTCTAAGCTTCAATTACTTATCGCTTTATCACAACGGAGATTTTTCCCCGGATCACGCGGCGTGTCGCCGTTTTTGGCTCCCGAAACCGGAAAACGCTATGGTTAATCCCGGCAAAACTTCTAGAATCAGGAGGCTATATCAGTGGAGATGCCGAGGTAATTGCAATGCCATACCGAAAATGGATCGACTATATCGTGGGTTTCGTGAGCCTCGCCGCCTGGATCGCATTGTTCGGTTCAGGGCTTCTGGTTTCGTCGAAGCCCTATCGCCAGCAGCTCGAAACATCGTTCAGCTGGCTCGATTTCGCCGCCGCGGCTTCTCTATACACCTATACCAACGTCGCCATCCTGACCTGTCTAGCTGGCATGGTAGGCGGCGTATCCAGCCGGCTGACATTCAAGGAATACGAAACGGCCCCCGAAACCCAGGACGATGCCGCCTCGTCGAACAAGCAGTTGGTTTCCGTCAGCCTGGCCTACCGCGTCGAGTCTCCGCTCGCCAGCATGTGCCGCAGCTTCTTGGTTTATCTGTTGTACATCGGAGGCTTGGCCATCGGGATTCCGGGCGGAACCGAGTCTCTCAGCGACACGAACCCAGGCCAATATCTGAGAATGGCCGGTTTCCTATCCTTGCTGGGGTTCGCCGTCGGTTACGATCCCACCTTGTTTCACGCCATCTTGGCCAACCTGCCTGCGCCGATCAGAAAGAAGAAAGCCGAGTAATGGCCAAGTCTCGGCCGATTCGAAGACGGCGTCCCCAATCGGAGGCTTTCACACCGGAGTTCGCCGCGGGACGATCCTAGCGGGGTTTTCCAACCGGCAGCAGATACAGGATTTTTTCCTCCTCGGGCAGATCCAGAACGTGCGCCAGCCAGCCGTCGTCGAAAGCGCCGACCGGCGTGCCCCCCAGCCCCAGGGCTACCGCCTGGAGCAGCGCATTTTGCGCGGCATGCCCGGCTTCCAGATAGATATAATCGAGACCGCGGGGACCGTACTTTGCGGTCGTCCGCTCCTCCACCGCGGCAAGAACCAAAATCGCCGCGCTGTCTTTCAGCCAATCCTGATGCAGCGCCGCGGCGGCGAGTTCGGCCCTAAAGTCGCCGCGGCGAATCCCTTCGAGCCGATGCCGGTCGGGAAGATACCGGTAAATGCCTGCCGGCACGTTAAGCACGTCCCCGGCCACCAGGTAAAGCTCCAGGGGATAAAGCGCGCCGGCCGAGGGCGCGGTTCTCAGCCGATCGTCGCGGGCAATTCCCTGGGCAGCCCATAGAAGCTGGGACGCATCCTCCAGCGAAATCGACGTCCCGAGAAAATCTCTCACCGACGAGCGCCGGTGCAAGGTCTCTTCGAGGGACATGGGGCCCGTGGTTCGCGGCGGCGGCAGTACGATGGTTTCGGCGGATATCACCCGATGTCTTCCCGTATCGATGGATCTCGCGGAAGGCAGAGAGGCATGGGCGGCAAGGGCGCCGGCCAAGAAAAAGCGCAGCATGAAAAATCCCGGCATGCAACGTCCATGGAAAAACTTCCGCATCGTCTGCCTCCATCGAAAGATACGTCCATTGACCATAGTATGCGGCGGGCGCCCGCCGAAAAAAAATCTTTCTGGCCGACGATGGGTTGGGACACCTGCAAGAAACCCGCGCGGCAAAGGCGACAGGCCGCATGATTCCGGCAGGAACCCGGTTGCGGTTTGTCCGATCGAATGTTTCGATGGCGACCGAAACGGCGTTGGATAACGAGGACATCCATGACCAAGCTTTCCGCTTCGTTAGCAGCCTCCGTTTTCGTTCTGACCGCCTGGGGACTGCCGAGAGCGGCGGAACCGCCCATAACCGGACAATCGCCGCAAGCGGCCGCCGATGCGCCGGGCGCCCATCTGCGCAAGCTCTTCGAAACCCTGCGCGAGCGAAGGCCGCGATCCAACGAGAGCTATGGAGACGTGATGCTCCGCCATATCGACGAACTCGGACTCTCCGACGAGCAAATCGGCAAAATCGTGCGGATTCGCCAGAATAATCAGCAAAAAGCCAAGCAAATCGCGAAAAAATTTCGAGAAACGCAGAAATCGGCTTTACGATTTCTCCTGAACCCGGCGACCGACGAAGCGGCCATCCGAAAAGCGGCCAAGGATCACTCCGCAGCGTTCGACGCACTGGTGGACACGGCGATGCGTTCCCGCACGGCAATCAACGCCGTGTTAACTCCGGAACAATTGAACCGGCTGAAATCGCTCAGGGACGAACCGTAACGCCGATTCCGAAAACGATTCGGCGTTACAGCCGATAAGGCGGGCGGAGCATGCGAGGCGCTACGGCATTTTCGATTCGCATTTACGGCGTAGGGACGAATTCATTCGCCCCTACACGCGAAATGAAAACGCTCCAGGACCCAAAGGGGCTGTCAAGACAGCCCCCGGTCGGCCGACGCTCGGTATCAGCGCAGCAACAGGAAGAACGAACCGCTCCCCCGCTGCAGATTGAGCAGGAGTTCGCCGCTGCCGCCGGCGGCGGCTTTGAGGTCTTTCAGATTGGCCACCGGCTGACGGTTGGCCATGACGATAATATCGCCGGGCCTGAGACCCGCCTGGAAAGCATAAGAGGCGGTGTGGATCTTTTCCACGCGCACGCCTTGCACCGGTTCGTTGGCCTCGGTGTTGCCGAGCAAGGTGCCGGAAAGCTTCGGATGGATCTTCTTGCCCTCCTCCCGGCTGATCTTCGGCGCCGCGATCTTCGCCTCGCGGACGACGGTTTCGCCCTTGTGCAGAACCTCGATCGTCACCTCGTCGCCGATCTGCTGCAAACCGATGGCGTTGCGCACGTCCATGCTGTTTCTCACGCGGCGGTCGTTGATCGCCAGCACGATGTCGCCCGGCTCCAGCTTGGCCTTGGCGGCCGGAGAATCGGGCTGCACGCCGGTAACGACGGCGCCTTGGGTCTGGGTGAGGCCGAAGGCCTGCGCCAGTTCCGGACTCAAGTCCTGCACCGTTACGCCGAGCAAACCGCGGCGGATTTCGCCGTGCTCGATCAGGGTGCTCATGATGCTGGTCGCCATATTGGCGGGAATGGCGAAGCCGATGCCCACATTGCCCCCGCTCGGCGCCAGGATGGCGGTGTTGACGCCGATCAGCTCGCCGCGCAGATTGACGAGCGCGCCGCCCGAATTGCCGGGGTTGATCGAGGCATCGGTCTGGATGAAGTCCTCGTAGCCTTCGATGCCGAGCCCGGAACGGCCGAGCGCGCTGATGATGCCGGAAGTCACGGTTTGCCCGAGCCCGAACGGATTGCCGATGGCCACGACGAAATCGCCCACCTGCAATTGGCTGGAATCGGCGACCGGCAGCTCGCTCAAATTCTGCGGCTCCACTTTGACGACCGCGATGTCCGATTCAGGATCGGCTCCGATCAATTTCGCATTGAGACGGCGGCCGTCGTTGAGCGTCACCGTAATCTCGTCGGCCTTGTCGATGACGTGGTTGTTGGTGAGGATATAGCCGCGCTTCGCATCGACGATGACTCCGGACCCCAGGCTGGAGGTTTCGCGGCGGCGGGGTTGATTCGGAATATCGAAAAAGTAGCGAAAGAACGGGTCCCGCAGCAGAGGATGCTCGGCTTCCTGGATCTGCGTCCGGGTCGAAATGTTCACCACGGCCGGCGTCGCGTTCTTCAGCATGGGCGCCAGGCTGGGCAAGGGCTGGCCGTCCACGCTGCTCGGCCAGGCCGCATACGCCGCATCCAGGAAAAACAGCCAACCGGCCAGGAAAAGCGGAAGCCATCGACGACTATTGCTCATTGTTATACCTCGGTCTTTTCAGGAGAGTTGAATGGCCTGGATCTACGGCCATCGATAATGGATCGATATCGCAAAGCGCATGCGGGCTGGATGGTCTATTATAGGGAAGCGCAGGAAAACCGAACAATGCCATCGGCCCGGATGCCGCAATCGATCGATGCTGAACCTCCACCCATCGGAAACCCTAGCCTAGCTACAATGCCCCCTGCCCTGAGCGCTTCCGACACACTGGAATTACGCCGGCTGATCCCACTCAATACGCTCTCGGACAGCCGATTCGAGCAGATCTGCTCGCAAATCCGAATCGAAGAGATGCCGAAAGGTTCCATCCTTTTTCGACAAGGCGACACGAAAGCCGAATTCGTGTACCTGTTGAGCGGCACGATATCGCTGCAAGCGGGGGGCGTCGAAATGGACTCGATCCGCGGCGGAACGGATACCGCCCGCTTCGCCCTGGCTCACCAGATTCCGCGCAAAGTGTCCGCCGTCGCCAGGGACGCGGTCCGCTGCGTCCGGATCGAGCCGGAGATCATCAACCGGCAGGCGGAACCCAACGAGGGGCTGGCGGTGTATGACGTCGGCGACGTTCCGGAGGAAACCGCGCGCGACTGGATGACGGCGTTGCTCAAATCGCCCGTCGTCCAGCGCCTGCCGCCGGCCAACATACAGGCCATTCTTCGCAGCCTCGAGGAAATCGAGGTCAAGGCAGGCGACGTCATCTGCCGGCAGGGCGAGCCCGGCGATTTTTATTACATCATCAAGACGGGGCGCTGCGTGCTGACCCGCAAGCCCTCCCGTCTGGCCAAGGAGATCAAGCTGACCACGCTGAGAGTCGGCGACGCTTTCGGCGAGGACTCGCTGATTTCCGGGGAGCCGCGCAACGTGACGGTCACCATGGAAACCGACGGCTCGCTGCTGAGGCTGGATAAGGCCAGTTTCATCAAGCTGCTCAAGGACCCGGTGATCTCTTATGTCGATATGGAAACCGCCCAAAGCATGGCAAGCCGGAGCGCGGTGTGGCTGGATGTCCGCGAGCCGGATGCCTACGGGCGGGGCCACTTGCCGGGAAGCATCAATATTCCCTTCTTTTCGTTGCGGATGATGCTTTCGGCCCTGGACCGGCAAAGCACGCACTTCCTGGTTTGCGAAAACGGCCGGCTCGGCGAGGCCGCGGCCTTTTTGCTGATGCGCTACAGCTTTGAAGCTCACGTCCTGGCCGGTGGCCTCGGCAGCGTCCCCCGCGACCGGCTGGTCGCCGATGCTCCGAACTCGTCGCCCGCCGCTTCGCCGAACGCCGCTGATCGGGTAGCGGAACCGGAGGACGACGAAACCGGCCAAACCGACAACTTCGAAGAGGCGCGAAACGACGCGCCCGATGAAGCGCTCCCGGTATTGAAACGGGAAATCGAGCGGTTGAAAATCCTCAACCGGCGGGCTATCCGAGACAGGATCGCCGCCGAACGCCGGGCGGAGGACTTGGCCCGGCAGGTCGCGGAACTCAGCGCCGCCAATGCACCGGCGGCGATGCAAGCCAGACTCCGCGACATGGAAGAGGAAGAAAACCGGCTCAAGGAGGCGCTTCAATCGGCCCGGACCCGGCTTGCCGTCCTGGAAACCGCCGTATCCGCGCAAACGGCCGATGGGCATAAAAAAAAACCGCTCTTCGGATTCGCCGCCTCGATCCCGGTTATCCTCGCGATAACGCTGATCCTGACGGCGCTTGTCCTCGGCGGGCTGTTAGGCACCGCGCCCGGCCGGAACTTCCTCGTCGGCTTGCTGGCGGATACCGGTCAGCCATCTCTCGAAAAAACCCAGCCTGAGCCGATCCCCTCCACGCCGGCACCGGGCTCATAAGCTCTCGCCGACGTGGCAAAAAAAGGTCTTCAGATAGTCGGTCTCCGGGATGGCCGGATGTACGGGATGATCCGCCCCTTGTCCGCCGCGCCCGAAGAAGACCAAGTGACGATCCAGACTCCTTGCCGTAGCCCGCAACAGATCGTGCAGAGTCTCCCGCTGCAAGTGAAACGAACACGATGCCGAGACCAGGATGCCGCCCGGAGCCAGCACCTGCATCGCGCCCTGATTTAGCCGCCGGTAAGCCTCGACGCCCTGGCCGGCGTCTTTCTTGCGCTTGATCAGCGCCGGCGGGTCGAGCACGATCACGTCATAACGCAGCCGTTCCTCTCGCGCCCGCCGCAAAAATTCGAACACGTCGTCCTTAACGAACCGCATCTTCTCCGCAACGCGGTTGAGCCGGCCGTTTTCCGCCGCCAAGGCCAACGCGGCCTCGGAGCCGTCCACGCAATCGACCGATTCCGCTCCGGCCAAAGCCGCCTGCACGCCCCACGCCCCGGTGTACGAGAACAGATCGAGCACGCGCCGGCCGCTCGCGAGCTTCGCGAGCGCGGCCCGGCTCTCGCGATGATCGAAAAACCAGCCGGTCTTTTGGCCCGCCACCGCGTCGACCAGAAACCGCGCGCCGTTTTCTTCGATCTCGACCGGTTTCTCCAAGGCGCCTTTGGCGACGTTTGTGTACGTATCGAGTCCTTCCAAGGCCCTCAGGCTGGACGTGTTCCGGATAACGACGGCGCTCGGGCCGAACAGCGCATCGAGCGCCGCCGTCAGAGGTTGCCGAAGCTTCTCCATCCCGGCCGTATTCGTCTGCACCACGAACATGTCGCCGAAGCGATCGACCACCGCTCCCGGCATCCCGTCGCTTTCGCCGTACGCCAGGCGGTAAAAGGGCTTGGAATAGACGCGCTCGCGCAACTGGAGCGCGCGCGTCAAGCGCCGCTCGAAAAACGCTTGACCGATCTCGGCGTGCACGTCCCGAGTCAGGAGCCGGGCGCAAATCAGCGATGCCGGATTGACGTAGGCGATTCCCAGGGCTTGCCCGCGCGAGCTTTCCACGATCGCGAGGTCCCCCGCCCCGAACGTCTTTAGAGGGGTGGCCGAGATATCCACCTCGTTGCTGAAAATCCATGCATGGCCTCCGCGCAAGCGGCGCTCTTCGTTCTTTTTGAGGCGTATCGAAGGTAACTGGCTCATAACTGTCGCTGATGATCGAAAATAGTCGGCCATTATCTCGCACGATTCCATCCTTTGCAGAATCTAAAGACCAAGCCGCCCATTCCGGCCGGCGGTCCCCGGCCAGCGGGATGGTGTACAATGGCGGTTTTAGCTAAACAGGCAAGTTTGTGGAACAGTTTCACGGCACTACCATCGTGTCCGTCCGCCGCGGCGATAAAGTGGTCATCGGCGGCGACGGTCAGGTGACCATGGGCAACACCGTCATGAAAGGCAACGCCCGCAAGGTCCGCCGGCTCTATCACGGGCGCGTGCTCGCGGGGTTCGCCGGCGCGACGGCCGATGCGTTCACCCTGTTCGAGCGCTTCGAGGGCCAACTGGAAAAACAGCGCGGCAACCTGACCAAGGCGGCGGTCGAGTTGGTGAAGGACTGGCGCACCGACCGGATGCTGCGCCGGCTCGAAGCCTTGCTCGCCATCGCCGATTCGAAAGCGTCGCTGATCATTTCCGGCAACGGCGACGTCATTGAGCCGGAAAACGGCCTCATCGCCATCGGCTCCGGAGGACCATTCGCCCAGGCCGCCGCCCGCGCGATGCTGGAAAACACCGAATTGGACGCTCGCGACATCGTCGAAAAATCGCTGCAAATTGCCGCCGACATCTGCATTTACACCAACCGCAATCTGGTTATCGAAGAACTGGACATGCAACGGGAACTGCACGAACACCCATGACGCAAATGACTCCCCGAGAAATCGTCCACGAGCTGGACAAACATATCGTCGGCCAGGCTGCCGCCAAGCGCGCGGTCGCCATCGCCCTGCGCAACCGCTGGCGGCGCATGCAGATCGAACCCGGTCTCCGCGAAGAGATCACGCCCAAGAATATCCTCATGATCGGCCCCACCGGGGTCGGCAAGACCGAGATCGCCCGCCGCCTCGCGCGGCTCGCCAACGCGCCTTTCATCAAAGTGGAGGCGACCAAGTTCACCGAAGTCGGCTACGTGGGGCGCGACGTGGAATCCATCGTGCGCGACCTGGTCGACGCCGCGGTGAAAATGACGCGGCAAACGGAAATGGCGAAGGTGCGGACCCGTGCCGAAGAATCGGCCGAAGAACGGATTTTGAACGCCTTGTTGCCGGGCGCCTCGGGCTGGAGCGGCGAAGGACAGCCCCCGGAATCGGCGACCCGCCAGAAGTTCCGGCAAAAACTTCGCAGCGGCGAACTGGACGATAAGGAAATCGAGATCGAAGTCAGCGCCGCGCCGATCGGCGTCGAAATCATGGCTCCGCCCGGCATGGAAGAGATGAGCAGTCAGCTTCAGAGCATGTTTCAAAACCTACAGGCCGGGCGCACGCGCACCCGGAAATTGCGGGTCAAGGATGCGCTGAAACTCCTCCGCGAGGAAGAATCGGCCAAGATGATCAACGAGGAGGACATCAAGCTGCGCGCCGTGGAATCGGTGGAGCAAAACGGCATCGTGTTCATCGACGAGATCGACAAGATCTGCAAGCGCGGCGAGTTCGGCGGCCCGGACGTTTCCCGCGAAGGCGTGCAGCGCGATCTGCTGCCCCTGGTGGAAGGCTCCACCGTCAGCACCAAGTACGGCATGGTCCGGACCGATCACATCCTGTTCATCGCCTCGGGCGCGTTCCATCTTTCGAAACCCTCCGACCTCATCCCGGAACTTCAGGGCCGATTGCCCATTCGCGTGGAACTGAACGCCCTGACGGTGGAGGATTTCATCCGCATTCTGACCGAACCGGCCAGTTCCCTGACCGAACAGTACGCCGCGCTGCTGGCCACCGAGGGCGTCGAACTGGAGTTCACCCGGGACGGCATCGCCCGTATCGCCGAGATCAGCTGGGAAGTGAACGAGCGCACCGAGAATATCGGCGCACGGCGGCTGCACACCGTCCTGGAGCGGCTTCTGGAAACGATCTCTTACGAAGCGCCGGACCATGCCGGCAAATCGGTGGTGATCGACGCCCAGTATGTCGACCGGTACTTGTCGGAGCTCGCCCAGGACGAGGACCTGAGCCGCTACATCCTGTAACCTGCTCCCGTCATGACCGCGCCGCTGCCAACCGAGATCAAGCTTCATCAAAAGTCGCGGGTGCTCGAAATCGCGTTCGAGGACGGTTCCCGCTTCGAACTGCCCTGCGAGTATCTCAGGGTTTACTCGCCGTCCGCCGAAGTTCGCGGCCACGGCCCAGGCCTGGAGGTTCTCCAGATCGGGAAAGAGGACGTCGCCATCACGGCGATCCGGCCGGTGGGCCATTACGCCATCGCGCCCAGCTTCAGCGACGGCCACGACACTGGGATTTACACCTGGGAGATGCTGTACAATCTGGGCGTGCATCGGGCGGAACTCTGGAACGAGTACCTGAAGAAACTGGAGCGGGTGGGGTACGAGCGTCGAGCCGGAACGCCCCGGAACCGATAGAGGGTGTCGCAAACGCCCCTCTTCCTCCGGGACAATGCCGTTAAGTTAAGGAAGCTCTGAACAAGTGGATTCCGTTACCGCTCATCCTGAGCCTGTCGAAGGACTTGATCGGAGCTTCCTTAACGGCATTGCCTTTTGGGAAAGAGCTTGAGACGAGGGTAATTGGCTCTGTAAGCTTTTGATAAAATCACATTATTTTCTCGCATCGCCGTTATCGGGGGAGTCCGGACCACCCTTTTACGACACCCTCCGATAAACGAATGAGCATCTCGCCCAGGCGATCATCAAGAAACCATCCGGCCATTAACGAATGAACGATCAAAAAACCACCCACTTCGGCTTCCGCGAAGTTCCCGCAGGCGAAAAGGCCAACATGGTCAGAGCCGTATTCGACTCGGTCGCCGGCAAATACGACCTCATGAATGACCTCATGTCCCTGGGCATCCATCGGGTCTGGAAGCGGATCGCCCTGCAGCTCAGCCACGTGCGCAACGGCGAAAAGGTTCTCGATCTCGCGGGCGGCACCGGCGACATGACGGCGCTCTTCCAGAAGCGGGTCGGTCCGAACGGCCGCGTCATCCTGTCCGACATCAATGCCGAGATGCTGAAGCGGGGCCGCGACCGGCTGATCGACGAAGGCGTGATCGACAATGTCGGCTATGCGCAGATCGACGCCGAGAAGCTGCCGTTCCAGGACAACCATTTCGACTGCGTCTGCATCGCGTTCGGTCTCCGCAACGTGACCCACAAGGAGTCCGCGCTACGCTCGATCCACCGGGTGCTAAAACCGGGCGGACGGGCGATTATCCTGGAGTTCTCCGAAGCGCAGGGAGACCTGTTCAAAAAGGCGTACGATATTTATTCCTTCAAGGTCCTGCCGCTGCTCGGAAAACTCGTCGCCAACGACGCCGAAAGCTACCGCTATCTGGCCGAATCCATCCGGATGCACCCGAACCAGGAAAAGCTCAGGCAGATGATGCTCGAAGCCGGCTTCGAACGCTGCGAGTACTTCAACCTGACCCACGGCGTCGTCGCCGTTCACCGCGGCTACAAGGTTTGACCGTGGCGGCGCGTCATCCGGTGTTGACCGGTATTCTCGCCGAGATGCTGGAGCGTTCGGTCGCGCATTATTTGAGCTTGAATCCCGGCAGCGGAGAACTGCTGGCTCCGATCGCCGGCAAAGTCATCGAGCTTCGGTTCCGCCCCTTCGACGTTTCGATTTATTTGTGTCCGACCGACTCGGACATCCAAGTTCTCAGCGATTTCGGCGGCCGTGCGGACGTCGCGCTGTCCGGTTCGATTCCGGCCTTTGCCAAACTGGGGTTCGGCGAATCCGCTCGGCAACTCCTCTCTTCCGGCATCGTCGAAATCGAGGGCGACATGGAAACGGCGCGCCGGTTCCAGGCGCTGTTCGAGAAGCTGGATGTCGATTGGGAAGCCCACCTTGCCCAATATACCGGCCGGGCCGTCGCCTCCGCCTGTTTCGGCCTCGTCCGCACGGGGTTCGGCTGGGCCAGGGACTCCCTGCGAAGCTTGAGGCTCGATCTCGCGGAATACTGGCAGGAAGAAAGCCGGGAATTGCCGACGCAGTTCGAAGCGGACGCCTTTTACGCCGAAGTCGACCGCCTGCGCGCCGACTTCGATCGTCTCGAAGCCCGGCTGGAGCGGCTCCGAAACTCGCCGCGGCCCAATTCCCCGCCTCCCGAATCCGCCGCTTAGGAACATCCGTCCCGTGATCCAACCGAAACTGATCCGGCGCTTGCTGCACATTCAACGGGTGCTGGTGCGCCATGGCCTGGACGAATGGGTTTTGGCCACTCACCTGTTCCGGCCGATCCGGTTCGTCGGCGCCCTGTCCCCGAATTATTGGCTTGGGTCCAAAGAGGAACCGCGCGGCGTGCGAATCCGCCGGACACTGGAAGACCTGGGGCCGATTTTCGTCAAATTCGGCCAGACCCTGTCCACCCGCCGGGATCTCTTGCCGGACGACATCGCCGAAGAATTGGTCAAGCTTCAGGACCGCGTGCCCGCTTTCCCCGGCGGCGAAGCCAAGGCCATCGTCGAACGCGCACTGGGGCAGCCGGTCGCCCAGGTTTTTGCCGAATTCGACGAAACGCCGCTGGCCTCGGCCTCGGTGGCGCAGGTACACGCCGCGCGGCTGCACGACGGGCAGGACGTGGTGGTCAAGGTGCTGCGTCCCGGCATCGAAAAACAAATCCGCTCGGACATCGCCCTGCTGTACGAACTGTCCCGGCTTGCTCAACGCTTCTGGAGCGACGGTCGGCGTCTTAGGCCGGTCGAAATCGTCGCCGAATTCGAAAAAACCATTCTGGACGAACTCGACCTAGTCCGCGAAGCGGCCAATGCCGCGGAGATGCGACGCCGTTTCGAGGACTCGGAGATACTTTACATTCCCAAGATCTATTGGCCGTACACGCGGCGGCAGGTCATGGTCATGGAACGCATTTCCGGCATTCCCGTCGGCGACGTGGAAGCCCTGAAGCGCGAAGGCGTCGATCTGAAACTGCTGGCGGAACGGGGCGTGGAAATCTTCTTCACGCAGGTGCTCCGGGACAGCTTCTTCCACGCGGACATGCATCCCGGCAACATCTTCGTCACGCCGGCCGCCCAATACATCGCCGTCGACTTCGGCATCGTCGGCAGCATTTCCCGGGAAGACAAGCGTTACGTCGCCGAAAACCTGCTGGGCTTTTTCAACCGCGATTACCGCCGCGTCGCGGAAATGCACATCGAATCGGGATGGATTCCGAAAACCACCCGCGTCGAGGAGTTCGAGTCCGCCATACGCGCCGTGAGCGAACCGATCTTCGAGAAACCCTTGAAGGACATCTCCTACGGCCATTTGCTCTTGCGGCTGTTCCAGGTGGCCCGCCGCTTCGACATGGAAGTGCAGCCGCAACTGGTGCTGCTCCAAAAAACCCTGCTCAATATCGAAGGACTCGGCCGCGACCTCTACCCCGACCTCGATCTCTGGCAGACTGCGAAACCGTTTCTGGAGCGCTGGTTCAAGGACGAAATGGGTCCCAAGGCCAGCCTCCGGAAAATACGGTCGCAACTTCCCGGATGGGCGGAAAGCTGGCCCGAAATGCCGATGCTGATCCACCGGACCCTGGAAAACGCGGCGAACGGAAAACTGACGGTAACCTTCCAGTCGCGGGACCTGGAACAAATCCATCGGGAGATCAAAGAGACCCGGCGGCGCACGCTGACCGGCATCGCCGGCGGAACCCTTCTTATCAGCGCGGCTATCCTGTCCGGCTCCGCCGCTTCGATATCTCTTGCCGGAATCGCCGGCGCCCTGGGCGCGCTTCTGCTCGTCGGCGCGTGGCTCTGACGGCGCGATAAGGATTCCGCCACTTATGGGTGGAATGCGGTCGGATGGGTAGTGCGCAAGCGAAATCCATCGCGCCGTGCATCGGTAGGTCAGGGTACGCGTAGCGTTCCCCGACGAACCGCAATGGGGCGTCGGGTTGCCGCTGATGCGGCAACAAGCGAGTCCCACGAAAATGCTATGCCTAACGGCGTTCCCGACGCCGCACGGCCGCATTTTGCGGGACGGTTATTGCCTTCGGCGCCCCGGCCGTTCCCGCTTGACCCGTTCAGCGACAACAGG
>Ga0196981_1000177_pt1 | contig 45453 bp, 41 predicted proteins | sample S3_2013CmetaG_FD_155462 | JGI IMG/M metagenome (GOLD analysis project Ga0196981, IMG submission 155462) | Soil microbial communities from Anza Borrego desert, Southern California, United States - S3_20-13C | ecosystem: Environmental > Terrestrial > Soil > Desert | place: USA: California... | reverse complement strand
CTGGACCGGCGCGGGGGCGGGCGAGGCGCCGGCGGGGGCGACGGCGGGACCTTCCGCGGCGGCCGCGGCCCTGGCGGCCAGCTGGCGCTGGGCCGCGAACCGCCCGGCCAGCTTCTCGGTCAGCTCGCGCGCGGCGGCGGGCTCCATCTGGGCCATGACGGCGGCCAGCGAGCGGGGGCGCATCGCCGCGGCGACCGGCAGGCGCACGTCATCGTCGAGGGTGGCGAACACCCGCGCCGCCTCGCGCGGACGCATGGCGGAATAGACGGCGACGAGGCGGTCGACCTCGGCCTTCTCGCGCTCGCCGACCTGCCCCAGCAGGGCCTGCACCTCGGCCTTGACGGCGGCCAGCGCCGCCACCCTGGCGTCAAGCTTCTGCTCGGCCGTGGCCATCAGGGGCAGCATCGAGGCGAGGTCGGCGTCGCGGGCGTCCAGTTCGGTGCGGCGCGCCGACAGCGACTGGATGATGCGCAGCTCGGCCGGGGAGATGCCGGCCTGCTGGGCCAGCTGTTCCGGCGTCAGGGCGCAGATGGCGGCGGCGGGCGTCGCCGGGGCCGCCGCGGGCGCGGCCTCCTCGGCCCACGCCCTGGCGCCGTCGAACAGGCCCGGGGCCACGCCGACGGCGCGGACGACCACCACCCCGCCGATGGCGATGGCGATCAGGGGCAGCAGGCGGGGGATCTTGCTCATGATCGGCTACTCCGGCCCTCAAGTCGGCGAACGCCGCGCGTTCGCCATGGGGCCACAAGGATGAGGGTCAGGCGGCGAACAGGTCTTCGTCGAGGCTGCGCCGGGCGCGGTTGAGGCTTTGCTTCGCGGATTGGTTAGCGGTCATGGCGCCGAGGATCGCCGCCACATTGCTCCCGCCGGGAGCCTTCGGGGCGGCCATGCCCTGGATGCGCTCGGCCAGCGCCGCCATGCGCAGGGCGCGGTCGTCTTCCGGAGCGGGGGCGACCGGCGCCGGGGCGGCGGGACGGGCCGGCGGCGCCTCCCGCGCCGGGGCGGCGACGGCGGGCCCGCGGGCGATCAGCGCCTCGAGCTGGGCCTTGACCTCGCGCGCCTTGACGATGCGGTCGTGCAGCAGGTCGGTCTCCTGCCCCGAGGCCCTCAGCGAGGCCAGGGCGGCCTCGGCCCGGCCCGCCGCGGCGTTCAGCTCGGTCACGGCCGAGGCGAACGCCTGCTGGCCCTCGCGCAGGGCCGTCAGCTTGCGCTCCAGCCGCACGCCGTAGCCGAGCGCCGCGACCAGCAGCAGCATCAGCACGCCGTCGAGAATCATACCGGTCATCAGCGTCTTCCCTTCGCGAGGCTTGCAGCGGTGTCGACGTCGATCGGCGCCTCGACGCGGACCGCGATGTGCTGGCCCTTGCGACCCATGCGGCCGGTGGTCAGCGGGATCGATCCCGCCCGGATCGAGATGTCCGAATCCGGCGTGGCGTTGAGCATCAGGGTGTCGCCGACCTTGAGGTTCAGCACCTGCGACAGGGGCAGCTGCTGTTCGTCGAGCACGGCGCGCACCTCGGTGCCCGTGGTCCAGAGCTCGGTGGCCAGGTGGCCTTCCCAGATGTTGTCGCGACCGAACTTCTCGCCCATGAACTGCTGCAGCAGCATCTTCCGGATGGGCTCGAGCGTGGCGTAGGGCAGCAGCAGCTCGATGCGCCCGCCGCGGTCCTCCATGTCGATGCGCAGCTTGACGAGGATGGCGGCGTTGGCCGGGCGGGCGATGGCGGCGAAGCGCGGATTGGTCTCGAGCCGGTCGAGGTTGAAATGCACCGGCGTCAGCGGCTCGAAGGCGGCGCGGGCGTCGGCCAGCACCACCTCGACCATCCGCTGGACCAGCACCCGCTCGATGGTGGTGTAGGGCCGGCCCTCGATGCGCAGGGCCGCGGTGCCGCGGCGGCCGCCCAGCAGGACGTCGACGATCGAATAGATCAGGTTGGAGTCGACGGTCAGCAGGCCGTAGTTGTCCAGCTCCTCGGCCCGGAACACGGCCAGGATCGCCGGCAGGGGGATGGAGTTCAGGTAATCGCCGAACCGGATCGACGAGATGTTGTCGAGGCTGACCTCGACGTTGTCCGAGGTGAAGTTGCGCAGACTGGTCGTCATCAGCCGCACGAGGCGGTCGAAGACGATCTCGAGCATCGGCAGGCGCTCGTAGGAAACGAGGGCCGAGTTGATGATGGCCCGGATGCCGGAGCGTTCCGAGCCGTCCTCCTCGCCAAGGTCGAAGCCGAGCAGGCTGTCGATCTCGTCCTGGTTCAGCACGCGCTCCGACAGGACCGCCGCCTCGGCGGCGGCGAGGGGATCGGCCTCGGCCAGGGGATCCGGACTTTCGGCGAAGGCCGCGTCGGTCATGCTAGTTCACCAGCATTTCTTCGATCAGCACGGCGTCGATCTTGCCCGGCGCGGCGATCAGATTGACCCGCCGCAGGATTTCGGCGCGCAGCTGGAAGCTTCCGGCCGAGCCGGCCAGATCCTCGGGCCGCAGCTCGCGCAGGAAGCTCTGGAACATGTCCTGCATCCGCGGCATCTCGGCCTGCAGGTGCTCGGCCAGGGCGGGGTCCTTCATCTCGAGGGTCAGCTTGAGCTTCAGGAAGGTGGGCCGCCCGTCGGCCGCCTGGATGTTCACCACCATGTCCGGCAGGGTGTAGAAGGTGACGCCGTCGGGGCCTTCGCTGATCACGCCCAGCGCCGGATTGGCCTCTCCGCCGGCCGCGGCCCCGTGGCCGCCGCCCTTCTTCCCGGCCTTGGCGTGTCCGCCCGCCTTCTCCGCCGCGTGCTCGCCCTCGGCGGCCTCGGCCTTGGGCTGCATCAGGAAGAAGGCCGCGCCGCCGCCGCCGCCCAGCACCACCAAGGCGGCCGGAACGACGATGAACAGCAGCGGCAGCTTCTTCTTCGCGGGCGGCGCGTCGGTCTCGCCCTCGGTCGTGACACCGTCCGTAACCGCCGGCAGGGCGGCGTCGTCGCTGGTCGCCGCGCCCTTCTTCTTGCCGAATTTGAACATGCCACCCGCCCCGAGAATCTCTCGATCCATTCGAGCCGTTTTTGGTTAACGAGGCGCTAAGAACCGGCAAATCCTGCCGGGCTCCAAATCCGTCTTCGCGCCTGAAACGCCCGGCCTGACTGGATTAACCCTGTTGGCACGGCCGTTGCGAGGGACCGGGCGAAAGGAGCCGCCCGTGGAAAACGCCGCCTATGTCGGACTGTCACGCCAGATGACGCTGCGCCGCGAGCTCGACATCGTGGCCAACAACATCGCCAATGCGGACACCACCGGCTTCAAGGTCGAGCAGCTGCTGCTCGGCGAGGAGGTCGGCGAGCGGGCCCGCAACGCCTTCGTCAGCCCCGGCGTCAGCTTCGTCATGGATAACGGCGTCGGCCGCGACTACGGCCAGGGCGCTCTGGAGCAGACCGGCCGCACGCTCGATTTCGCCATCGAGGGCGAAGGCGCCTTCTTCGCCCTGCAGGACGGCGCCGGCCCGGCCTACACCCGCGACGGGGCGTTCACCCTCGATCCGGAGGGCCGGCTGACCACCCAGGGCGGCGCGGCGGTCCAGGGCGACGGCGGCGACATCGTGCTCGATCCCCTGCTCGGCCAGGTCGCCGTGGCCGCCGACGGCACGGTCAGCCAGAACGGCCAGCCGGTCGGACGCCTCAGCGTGGTCCGGTTCGAGACGCTCGCCGTGCTCGAGAAGGGCGGCGACGGCCTCTACCGCAACGCCTCCAACGCCGCGCCCATCGACGCCAACGACGTCCAGGTGCGCCAGGGCATGCTGGAAGGCTCCAACGTCAATCCGATCCTCGAGATCACCAATCTGATCGAGATCCAGCGCGCCTACGAGAGCGTGACACGGATGATCGAGAACACCAACGACCTGTCCCGCCGCGCCGTCGAGCGCCTCGGGCGGGCCGCGTAAGGAGACCAGGACATGAGAGCGCTCAGAACCGCCGCCTCGGGCATGGCCGCCCAGCAGCTGAACGTGGAGGTCATCTCCAACAACATCGCCAACATGAACACGGTCGGCTTCAAGCGTCAGCGGGCCGAGTTCCAGGACCTGCTGTACCAGAACGTCGAGCGGATGGGCGCGCAGTCGTCCAGCCAGGGCACCGTGGTCCCGACCGGCATCCAGATCGGCGCGGGCGTCAAGGCCGGCTCGGTCTACCGCGTCACCGAACAGGGTTCGCCGACCCAGACGGGCAGCCGTTACGACGTCGCCATCGACGGGCGCGGCTATTTCCAGATCCTGATGCCGTCAGGGGAGACCGCCTTCGCCCGGGCCGGCAACTTCTCCCTGAACGGCGAGGGCCAGCTGGTCACCGACGACGGCTATGCGGTGCAGCCGAACATCTCGATCCCGCAGGATGCGATCGACGTGTCGATCTCCAAGTCCGGACAGGTCCAGGTCATCACCCAGGGCGAGACCGAGCCCCAGGTCGTCGGCCAGATCGAACTGGCCACCTTCTTCAACGAGGCGGGTCTGGAGGCCATCGGCGACAACCTGCTGCTGGAAACCGCGGCCTCGGGCCCGGCCAATGTCGGCACGCCGGGCGAGGTCGGCTTCGGCGAGCTGCTGCAGGGCTACACCGAGGCCTCCAACGTCGACGCCGTGGCCGAGATCAGCGCCCTGATCATCGCCCAGCGGGCCTACGAGATGAACTCCAAGGTCATCACCACCGCCGACCAGATGCTGTCGGTCAGCGCGCAGGTGAAATCATGAGGGCCCTGATCCTCGCCTCGGCCCTGCTGCTGCTGGCCGGCCCCGCTCTCGCCGGCCCGGTGACGCTGAAGGCCAATCCGGTGGACGCCGACGGCCAGATCACCCTGGGCGACGTGTTCGACGGAGCCGGATCGGCCTCCGGCGTCGTAATCGGCGCCCGTTCGGGCCCGTCCGTGGTGTTCGAGGCCGGCCAGCTGCAGTCCATCGCGCGCCAGTCGGGGCTGGAGTGGGCAAATCCGACCGGGTTGCGGCGGGTGGTGGTGCGGCACGCCGCCGTTGCTCCGGCTCCAACCGCCATCGCCGCCACGAACGAGACGCCCGCCGCCCCCGCCCCGGCCCGCACCGCGCCCGCCCGCACGGCCCTTGCCGACCGGATCATCAGCCGCAACGACATCGTCGAGGTCGCCTGGGAGGCCGGCGGCGTCCGCCTGACCATCAGCGGCCGCGCCGAGGGCAACGCCGCCGAGGGCCAGCGCATCGCCGTCCGCAACCTGCAGTCCGGCCGCACCATCGACGCCGTCGCCACCGCGCCCGGCCAGGCCATCGCCGGGCCCGCCGCTCAAGCCTTCCGCACCCAACAGTTCGCCGCCCGATAGAGGGAATAGAGTACCGATGCGCACCGTCCTGATCGTCTCCGCCGCCGCCCTCTCGCTCGGCGCCTGCTCCACGGCCATCGAGGCGGTGCGTGGGCCGGAACTGGCCCCCATCGGCTATCCGGCCGCCCTGGTGCCGACCAGCCAGACCTATCTGCCGTCGCCGGAACAGCAGCAGGCCGACCGCGCGGCCAGCGCCAACAGCCTGTGGCGCACCGGCGCCCGCACCTTCTTCGGCGACCAGCGCGCGCGCCGCATCGGCGACATCGTGACCGTCAGCATCGACATCGACGACCGCGCCCAGACCCAGAACTCGACCCAGCGCAGCCGCACCAACGACATCTCGGGGGGCATCACCAACTTCTTCGGCCTCGAGAACAGCCTCGGCCAGGCCTTCCCCGGCGGCTTCGACCCCGCCAACCTGGTCGGCATGGAAGGCGAGTCCAACGCCAACGGCTCCGGCTCGGTGAACCGCTCGGAAAAGGTCAGCCTGACCATCGCCGCCGTCGTCACCGACGTGATGTCCAACGGCAACCTCGTCATCCAGGGCCGGCAGGAAGTGCGCACCAACCGCGAGATCCGCGAACTGACCGTCGCCGGCATCGTGCGGCCCGAGGACATCAGTTCGGCCAACACCATCGCCCACACCCAGATCGCCGAGGCGCGCATCAGCTATGGCGGCCGCGGCGACATCAGCCGGGTCCAGGCGACCCCGGCGGCCCAGTCCCTGGTCGAGCGCTTCAGCCCGTTCTGACCGCCCACGCAGGGTCAGGCTATTCGACTTCGGCGAGCCCCCGAGCCTTGTCATCCCGGACGCCGCGAAAGCGGCGATCCGGGACGGAACGCCCGCCAACCGGGCCCTCCCGGAAATCGCGGCGCGATTGTCCGGGAGCAGGCTTACGGCCACGCTATGTCCTGAACCGTCTCCCGGATAGCTGCTGACACAGCTTCCGGGAGGACAAGGTTTGCGCATACGGCGTCCCGGATCGCCGCTGTGCGGCGTCCGGGATGACAAGACGCGTACGTTCGAACGAGGCCGCCTAACCAAGGTCGTCCCTCATCGAACCGGCCTCTCCGGACTGTGTCCTTTTCGCCGGACCCGGCAGGGATTCGTTTTCGTCGAAGCGGGGCCGTGAACCGTTAATGGAAATCAGCGTTTGCCAGCCAGACGCGAGTACCGTTTCCATGTTGAAGTTCGCCATTCCCGCCGTCGCCGCCCTCGGTCTGATCGCGGCCGCCGCCCATTCGCAGGCGACGAGCGCCGACAGGGCGGACCCGACGCCGATGAGCTGGCACCTGAGCCATGAGGGCCCGGTGGCCAAGCTGGCCTATGGCCTCGCCAATTCCGACCAACTGGCGCTGATGATGACGTGCGAGCCGGGTGGCGCGCAGGCGGCCGTCTATGGCGATGTCCAGCCCGCCACTCCGCGCCTGATCAAGGCCGCCATGTCCGACACGGCCATCGATCCGCTCAGCGGCGGCCTGGCGGACGAGACGCGAATCTCGCTGCGTGATCCCGCCCTGCAGGTTTTCGCCCGGCGTGGAACGCTCGAGGTCGAGGGCGACGCCGGTCACTTCGAATTGACCGCCCGGGGCGACGATCGTCGTCTGATCCGGGAGTTTTTCGCCTATTGCGGAACCGAAGCGGTTTGATCACATCCTGTGGCGGACCATCAGCGGGGGCTGAACCATGATCGCCAATCTCGTCGGCCTCGCCCTTGTGGCGATGCAAACCACGCCGCCGGAGTCGGCCTGGACCTGGACCCTGTATGACGACGACGCCCGCGTGGCGCTGGCGAACGAGGTTCCCGACACGCCCAACCTGCGTTTCACGCTCGAGTGCGATCCCGGTTCGGGCGTCGCCCGCGTCACCCTGTACGGAACCACGGTCGAGCCGGGCATGGCCCGGGTGACGGCCGGGGACGCCTCCGCCGTCACGGAGTCCACGTCCGAACGGAGCGGGCTGAAGCTGGCGCTGCGCACCGAACACCCGGTCTTCGCCGCCTTCGCCGCCGACGGCCGCCTGTCGATCGCGGTCGGCGAACAGCGTCGGGCCGTCGAGGTTCCGCGCCCCCACCTTGCCAAACTGCGCCGCTTCACCGAACTGTGCTCGGGCTGATCGCCCGGAGCCCTTCGATGCGCATGCGCGCCCTTCTCGTCCTGTCAGGCCTGGCCGTGAGCGCCGCCGCCTGCGCCACGGTCGAACCTCCGGCGGCGACGGAGCCGACGCCGCCGCCGGTCACCAGCGGCGCGCCGCTTCCGGTCGAGGGCCATGACTGGTTCTACTACGCCGACGAGGAGACGGGACGGCTGGTCTACGGGGCGGCCGAGAGCGACGACCTGAGACTGGGTTTCGACTGCCGCCGGGCCTCGGGTCGGCTTGAGGTTCTCACCCTCGCCGGGAAGGGCGCGAAGCCGGAAATCGTCGTTGAATCCGGAGGCGACACCGGGCGGTTCCCCGCCAGATCCGAGCCGTCCCAACTCGATGACGGCGTCCTGCTCACCGCCGACGCCACAACGACCGAGCCCGTATTCCAGCGCTTCCGCCGGATCGGCTGGATCGCCCGATGGCGCGACGGCGAACGCGAGGCCTATGCGCCGCATCCCGCGTCCCGGCCGAATATCGAAAGCTTCTTCGCCTTCTGCGGTTGACGGGCGGCTTCGCCTCCGGTGCAGTCCCGCGCCAGCCGGAGGGACGCCATGAAGACCATGATCGCCATCGGGGCCGCCGCCCTGCTTGTCTCGGTCGCCGCGCCCGCGCTGGCCGGCCCGCAGACGCCGGCGCCCCCGGCGGCGGCGCGCAACGCCGACGATCCGGCGCTCGCGGCCGTTCTCGCCGACTATGAAGCCTACCTTCGGGCCAGCGACCCGATCACGGCCGGCATGGAGGGAGACCGCGCCGCCCTGTCGCGCCTGGCGGACGCGTCGCGCGCCTTCGAACTGGCCCAGGAGCCGGTGCTGAAGGGCTTCGCCGACCGGCTGGCCGCCATCGACCCGGCCACGCTCAGCGACGACGACCGGCTGAACCACGCCTTCCTGGGCTGGGTCATCCAGCGCTCCCGGGACCGCATCCCGCTCGACACCGGCCGTATCGACGCCTTCAATTCGGAGGGCGGCCCGGGCCAGTCGATGGCCTATGTGGCCAGCGTGACCCGCATCGCCACGCGCGAGGACGCCGAGGCGTGGATCGCCCGGCTGGAGGCGATGCCCCAGTTCTACCAGGACCAGCTGGCCAGCGCCCGGCGCGGCCTGGAGAGCGGACAGGTGCAGCCCCGCTCGGTGGTCGAAAGCGCCCTCAGCCTGGTCGAGCCGGAGGCGGCGCTGACGCCGGAAGCCGATCCGCTGCTCAAGCCCTTCGCCGACCTGCCCGCCGCCCTCCCGGCCGGGGAGCAGGCGGCGCTGCGCGCCCGCGCGGTCCGGGCCGTGGCTAACGGGATCATGCCCGCGCGCCGCGACTGGGCCCGGTTCCTGCGCGAGGACTACCTGCCCCGGGCGCCGGAGAGCCTCGGCCTGGTGCACCGGCCCGGCGGCCGCGAGCTCTACGCCTTCCTGACGCGCGGCTTCACCACCACCGACCTGACCCCCGACCAGATCCACCAGATCGGCCTGGAGGAGGTCGCCCGCATCCGCGCCCGGATGACCACGGAGATGCAGGCGGCCGGCTGGACCGGCGACTTCGCCTCATTCCTCGCCTTCCTGCGCAGCGATCCGCAGTTCTACGCGACGACGCGCGAGGACCTGCTGGAGAAGGCGTCGGAAATGGCCAAGCGGGCCGACGACGGCCTGCCGGCCCTGTTCGGAACCCTGCCGCGCACGCCCTACGGCGTCCGTCCGGTGCCGGCCGAGATCGAGGCCAACTACACCACGGGCCGCTATTTCCAGGGCTCGATGGAGAACGGCGTCGCCGGCGGCTACATGGTCAACACCTCGCGGCTGGACCAGCGCCCGCTGTACGAACTGCCGGCCCTGACCCTGCACGAGGCCGTGCCCGGCCACCACCTGCAGATCGCCCTGCAACAGGAGGCCGAGGAAGGCCCCTATTTCCGCCGCGGCGTCGACGTCACCGCCTTCGTCGAGGGATGGGGGCTGTATTCGGAGTTCCTCGGCGAGGAGATGGGCTTCTACCGCACGCCCTACGAGCGGTTCGGGCGGCTCAGCTACGAGATGTGGCGCGCCTGCCGGCTGGTCGCCGACACCGGCATCCACTGGCTGGGCTGGGAGATCGAACAGGCCCGCGCCTGTTTCCGCGACAACTCCGCCCTCGCCCCGCACAACATCGAGACCGAGCTGCAGCGCTACATCGGCTGGCCGGGCCAGGCGACGGCGTACAAGATCGGCGAGATCCGGCTGCGGGACATCCGCGCGCGGGCGGAGCGCGAGCTGGGCGACCGGTTCAATGTGCGTCGCTTCCACGACGCCCTGCTGGTCGACGGGCCGCTGCCCATGGGGCTGCTGGACCAGCGGATGGACCGCTGGATCGCGGAGGAGAAGGCGCGGCCCGCGGACTAGGCGCCCGGCCTACTGGCGCCGGACGCGGATCGAGCGGCTGTTGCCTACGGTCATCATGAAGCTGCCCATCGCCGCGCGGCGGATGTGCACGGGCTGCCCGGGCCGGTTGCGGAACTGCACCGAGCCGCTGTCGATCTGTATCCAGGTGCTGCCGTCGGCGAGGCGGAAGGTCCATATGTCGCGCGGGTTGCGGCTGGCCTCGACCAGGGTGGTCTCGACGTCGGCCAGCTCGGGCCCGGCGCGGCTGCCGAACAGCCGCGGGAGCGCGGCCAGGTCCAGGCCGAAGGTCTCGCGCCGGGCGCGATCCATCCCGGCCCGGTCGATCATCACGATGGAGCCGTCCCGGTGGGCGGTCTCGAGAGCTCCGGCGGCGGCGTCGAAACAGGCCAGACGGGCGGTCGCCTCGGGCATCGCACGGCAGGCGAGCAGGCGCTGCAGCTGTTCAGGGTCCTGCGGCGGTTCCTGGACCGCGGTCATCGCCAGCGCCGCCAGGGCGGATGTCACCAACATGGGCGTCTCCTGATTCGCCGGGAGCATGCCGTCAGTCGGGCGCAAGTCCAAGCGCCATCCGCTGTTTCCTCGACAGCTTCGCCGCCACGATCGAATGGGCGATGGCCAGGTGTTCGGCCAGTTCGTCGTCGGGCCAGTCGTCGATGCGCGGCAGGTTGACCCATTTGTTGCGCGCCATATAGGGCGCGGGGCGGGCGTGGCCGGTTTCGGTCAGCACCTCATAGGCGATGTCGGAGACCTTGAACGAAATGCCGCCCGTCTCGCCGACCATGACGAACATCTTGCCGCCGACGCGGTAGGCGTCGTGATGTTCGCCGAAGGGATGGTCCAGCGTCGCCGCCGGCAGCGCCAGGCAGACCTTGCCGACCCCCGCCCGATCCATGGCTACGCCTCTACGCCGACGCCGATCGGGCAGGTCACGCCCGTGCCGCCGATGCCGCAATAGCCGCCGGGGTTCTTGGCCAGATAGCCCTGGTGGTAGTCCTCGGCGAAGTAGAACGGCCCCGCCGGCGCGATCTCGGTGGTGATGTCGCCCCGCCCGGCCTTCGTCAGCGCCGCCTGGTAGGCGTCGCGGGAGGCCTCCGCCTCCGCCTTCTGGGAGTCGTCGAGGTAATAGATGGCCGAGCGATAGGTGGTGCCGACGTCATTGCCCTGGCGCATGCCCTGGGTCGGGTCGTGGTTCTCCCAGAACGCCTTGAGCAGGTCCGCGTAGCGGATCTGGTGCGGATTGAAGACCACCTGCACCACCTCGGCGTGGCCGGTCAGGCCGGTGCAGGTCTCCTCATAGGTCGGGTTGGGGGTGATGCCTCCGGAATAGCCGACGGCGGTGACCCAGACGCCCGGCAACTGCCAGAACACCCGCTCCACCCCCCAGAAACAGCCCATGCCGAAGATGGCGGTCTGGAAGCCCTCGGGATGGGGCCCTTTCAGGGGGCGTCCGGTGACGTAGTGGACCTCGTCGGTGCGCAGCGGGTCCGGGCGGCCCGGCAGGGCGGTGTCGCGGGTCGGCATCTCGTGGGTTTTTCTGGACTGCATGGCGGGGCCTCCGGTCGAACGGTCGCCGCCTATATGGGATGTTCGCAGGCGCTTGCCGAGGGGGGCGGCTTGTTCTATCAGCCTGCCTCCGCCGGAGAGACCGATCCGGCGGCGCACGAAGGCCCTTGGGCGACGTCGTGGAACGGACAGGTGGCGGAGTGGTCGATCGCGCACGCTTGGAAAGCGTGTGTAGGTGAAAGCCTACCGAGGGTTCGAATCCCTCTCTGTCCGCCACCGTCTACGTCGCTGTTTCTCCATAGCAATTTGGCATCGCCGCTTACCCCGCAAACTCGACTCGTGCGGGGTGCAAACTGGTGCGATCGCCAGACTTGACGGGCGTTGGACGGCCGCAAACCGGACGAACTCGGGGCGGCCGTCTCTGTCGTCCAAAGATCCGGTGGAGTTTCCCTGCTAACAGGGAAATTAACAGGGAATTGTCCGCGTTTTCGAGGCCGCTCGTTCGACCGCTCGGCCGCCCAAATGCTTGGCCAAGGGGCCTTTCGACCCCGCCGGCTCATGACTTGCCCTGTCGCTAGCAGGGAAAATCTTCGGCCTTATCAGGGAGACGAGTCCGCCGAACAGCGAACGCCTGTCGCGTTCAGCCCGCGAGCATCCGCCGCTGATCATCCCAGCAAAGCGGGATGCGTGCGAAGCGCAGCTCCTCCAGGCAGAGCCCCGGCTTCTGCCGTCCCTCAAGCATCGCCATCTGCAGATCGGGGGCCAGCCAGGCAAGCCGGATGAGACCCCGCTCGTGAACCGTCGGCGGCGCCTGCTGCAGCACGTGATTGGTATCGGCATGTGCGTCGAGAAGTTCGTGAGCCCACTTCACCGCCTTGATCAGCGGCTGGCTCATCCGGTTGCGCTTCGGCGCCTCGCCGCTCAGCCAAGCGCGGCCGCCTCGGAACTTGAGGCGTCGGGGAATGTGCACCCAAACCGCATCCTGCTTCTCGTGAATGCGCTCTCCATCCTGCAACTGCCGACCAATGCGGTCTACCGCCAGCGGCAGCGTCCGCTCGTCTTCCGAGAGAGCGCTGACCTTCAGGGCTAGCTGCACCGACCCCTCGTGCACCTCCATGCGGGCGAGCACCTCCAGCGGATCGTGATCCGGTGTAAGCCGATGCAGGGTCTCGATCACCCAGCGTTCGGCCGGCAGGGCCGGCAGCCGGTAGATGCCGTCCGACCGGCGCGGGGCCTTGCCGCGGTTGATGCTGCTGGAGATGTAGTAGCGATGCGCCCTGCCCTTGCGGCCATAGGAGTGACTGGGGGTCATGGCGACGCCATCGCAGTCGAACAGCCGCCCCTTCAGCGAGAGCAGAACCGACGCAGGCTCGGCCTCGCCCTTAAGCCGGGTCTGCTTGCGGATGGCCCGGGTGGCAAGCTGCGCCTGGGTCTCATCGAAGGTCGCCTGATCGATGATCGGGGTGTGGGTGCTGGGGTAGGACTTGTCCTTGTGCGGCACCATCCCGAGGTAGGTCGGGTTCTTGAGCAGGTGATAGAGGGCCCCGCTGTCGAAGGGCATCCCGCCAAAGACATTGCCCGTGGTCGCCGTCCAACGCTTGGAAACCTTGCCTTCCGCCTTCAGTTCCTTCGCCAACGCTGGCACCGACTTCAGCCTGAGGAACCGCTGAAAGATGTGCCGGACCAGTTCGGCCTCGGTCTCGTTGAGCTTCAGCTTCCTGCCATCCGGGTCATAGCCCAGCGGCGGACATCCCCCCATCCACAGGCCCTTCTTCTTGGAGGCGGCAATCTTGTCGCGATGCGCTCGCTCGTGACCTCCCGCTCGAATTGGGCGAAGGACAGCAAGACGTTTAAGGTCAGCCGGCCCATGGAGGTGGTGGTGTTGAACGCTTGGGTGACCGAGACGAACGAGACACCGTGCCGGTCGAAGATCTCCACGATTCGGGCGAAGTCGTTCAGCGCCCGGGTCAGACGGTCGACCTTGTAGACCACCACCACATCGATCTTGCCGCCGGCGATGTCGGCGAGCAGCGCCTTCAGCCCGTCGCGCTCCATCGTCCCGCCGAGACGCCGCCGTCATCGTAGGCAGTCACCAGCGCCGACCACCCCTCCCCGGCCTGGCTCTTCACATAGGCCTCGCAGGCCTCCCGCTGAGCATGGAGTGAGTTGAAGTCCTGCTCCAGACCCTCTTCGGAACTTTTGCGGGTGTAGATCGCGCATCTCAGCTTCGGCCTCGACATCACGCCGCCTCCTTTAGTCCGAAGAACAGAGGCCCGCTGCGCGACCTGCCGCTGATCGCGCGGGCGACGGCGGTCAGGCTCCTGTAGACCCGCCCCCGCCACTCGTAGCCGGCCTCGGTCCGGCGCACCTTTTCCGGAACGCCCTTCCACTCGCGGGTCAGGACGGTGCCCGGCACGAGGTCGAGACAGTTGCGGTCGGCCGAAGTGTCGGTCTTCAGCTTGCGGCGGGTCGCGGCATCCAGCCCTCCGAAAGCTTCAGCCTGGATCCGCCACGCCAGCATTAGTCCGAGCAGCTCGGGCGAGCGCAGCTTCGGCGCCGGGCCATAGCGTTCGCGCCAGACCCGCCGCAGCCCGTCGAGGTCCAGGCGCTCCAGCGCCCGAACCTCCGCATTGACGGCTTCGCGATCGATCACGCCGGCTGCTCCGCAGCGATACGGTACACCCGACCGCTCTCCCTGGGTTCGCCGACGATGGTGAGCTTGTGCTTGCGCTTCAGAGCGCCGGCCAGCGCCCCGCGCACCGAGTGCGGCTGCCAGCCGGTGGCCTCGCCCATCTGGACGAGGGTGGCGCCTTCCGGCCGCCGCAACAGAGCGACAACAACGCCCAGCTTGCCGGCGGGGCCCTTCGGGGCCGGCGAGCTCGCAGCCGGCGTGGGTGCGCCCTCGGCAGGCGGAGCCGCTGCGGTCTGGCGGCGAGCGGCCCGCTTCTGACGCGGGGCTTCCGATGCGGGCTTGGGAGCGGCCTTGGCGCGGCCGGCGGGCCTGATCTTGGGGTCAGTCATGGTCTGTCCTCGGTTGAGGCGACGCGATCACCGCGCCGCTACCGGGACGAGCCCGCGGGTGCGGGCGTGGACGTGACCAACGCTTGCGGCGGCCGTGAAGTCCAGCGCAAGCCAGCCGGAAATTTCCCGTGAGAAGACTAGCCGAATCAAAAGAAATGCGTGATTCTATCTGTTCGTCGGCTACGCCACCGGGCCCTCCACGCCCGTGTCGACCTCTACGAGACCATAACGGTTGTCGAAGGAGGTTGAATGTCGCCCGCAGTTTCCGTCCAAAGCCCGGCAGTGAGTCTCGACCTGAAAGTCGAGTACCGTCCGATCGAGGCGCTCACGCCCTACGCCGGCAACGCTCGCACCCATAGTCGGAAGCAGCTCGCCCAGATCGCCGCCTCGATCCGGCGCTTCGGTTTCGTGTCTCCCGTCCTCTTGGGCGAGGACGATGTGGTCATCGCCGGCCACGGCCGCATCGAGGCGGCGCGCTCCTTGGCCATGACTGAGGTCCCCACCATCCGGCTCGATCATCTCAACCCGGCGGAGCGCCGGGCCTATCTGCTGGCCGACAACCGACTGGCCGAGCTGGCGGGCTGGGACGCGGATCTGCTGGCGCTGGAGCTGCAGGGCCTCGAAGCCCTGGATCTGGACTTCGAACTGGAGATCACCGGGTTCGAAGGCGCCGAACTCGAGCGGCTCCTGGGGTCAGGCGCGGACGCCGCGGACGATCCGCAGGACCAGATCCCCGAAGCGACAGGCCCGGCGGTCACACGGCCAAGCGATGTCTGGATCATGGGCCCCCACCGCCTGCACTGCGGCGACGCTCGGGACACGCGGGCCTACGAGACGCTGATGGCCGGCGAGTTGGCGCGGATGGTGTTCGCCGACCCGCCCTACAACGTCGCCATCGACGGTCACGCCGGCGGCAAGGGCCGCATCGCCCGCCGGCCTTTCATCATGGCCAGCGGCGAGATGTCGTCGGCCCAGTTCACCACCTTCCTGACCGAGACCCTGTCGGGCATGGCCGGAGCCAGCATGGACGGGGCCATCGCCTACATCTGTATGGATTGGCGCCACCTTCCAGAGCTGCTCGCCGCCGGCGCAGTCGCCTACGACGAAATGAAGAACCTGATCGTCTGGACCAAGGATAACGGCGGGATGGGGGCTTTCTACCGGTCCCAGCACGAGTTGATCGGCGTGTTCAAGAAAGGTCGGGCCCCGCACGTGAACACCTTCGGTCTCGGAGAGCACGGTCGCTACCGAACCAACGTCTGGAGCTATCCGGGCGTGAACAGCTTCACACCCGGGCGCGAGGAGGCTCTCGCCTCGCACCCCACGGTGAAGCCAGTCGCCCTTGTGGCCGACGCCATCCGCGACGTCAGCCATCGCGGCGAGATCGTGCTCGACGCCTTCGGTGGCTCCGGCACCACGCTGATCGCGGCGCACCGGACCGGCCGCCGCGCCCACCGGCTCGAGCTGGACACCCTCTACTGCGACGTCATCTGCCGGCGCTGGGCGGCGGCCTGGGGCGAGGTGGCCGTTCTGGAAAGCGACGGACGGTCGTTCGGGGCGATTGTCGAGGCCCGGACCGATGGCTGACGTAGACGACGGAGCGCCCGACGAAGAGTCGGTCGGCTACGGCCGGCCGCCTCGCCACAGCCGCTTCAAGGCCGGCCAGTCCGGCAACCCTTCGGGCCGCCCCAGGGGCGCCCGCAGCCTGAAGAGCGATCTCGCCGATGAGCTGTCGCAGATGGTGCAGGTGACCGAGAACGGCTCAAGGCGCGAAATCAGCAAGCAGCGCTTGGCGTTGAAGGCGCTCGCCGCCAAGGCGATCAAGGGTGACGTGCCGGCCTTGGGCAAACTGTTCGATCTGCTCCGCGAGACACATGGCTTCGGCGAGGACACCGCCGGAGACAGGAACGGAAAGCTGGAAGAGGACGATGAGGCTGTGATCGCCTCCCGGCTGGCGCGCTTCGACCCGAGACCTTCCAATGGCTGACCGACAAGCAGCCTATGATGCCCTGCTGAGAGCGAGCTTTCCCGCCTTCCTGCATCGCTGCTTCCTGGCGGTCTCACCGGGCGACGTGTTCGAGGACAACTGGCATCTGGAGGCGATCGGCTGGCGGCTGAAGCGCATCCAGAGCGGCGAGATCAATCGACTGATCGTGACCGTCCCGCCGCGCTCCCTGAAGTCGATCGCCATCTCGGTGGCTTGGGTCGCCTGGCGGCTTGGCCATGATCCCAAGCTGCGCTTCGTCTGCGTCAGCTATTCCGCGGATCTGGCGCTGAAGCACGCCCGGGACTGCCGCGCCATCATGAGTATGCCCTTCTACCGGCGAGCCTTCCCCCACACCGTGCTCTCGCGCCAGCGCAGCGCCGAACATGACTTCACGACCACCGCCCGCGGCGGGCGGTTCTCGACCTCGGTCGGCGGCACCATGACCGGCCGCGGGGGGCGACGTCATCATCATCGACGACCCGATCAAGCCCGAGGACGCCGCATCCGATGCGGTCCGCAATATGGTCAATGGCTGGTTCGGCTCCACCCTCTCCTCGCGTCTTAACTCCAAGACGGAGGGAGCCATCGTTCTGGTCATGCAGCGCCTGCACGAGGCCGATCTCGCCGGACATCTGCTGGAAGCCGGCGGCTGGGATCATCTCAACCTGCCGGCTCTCGCCGAGATCGACGAGGATGTCCCGCTGGGCGGTGGGCGAACCTACGACCGGGCGGCGGGCGAGCCGCTTCATGCCGCACGCGAGCCGCGGACCGTGCTGGAGGATCTGAGACGCACCATGGGCTCGGCCGCCTTCTCGGCCCAGTACCAGCAGGCCCCGGTGCCGCCTTCGGGTCTGATGATCGACCGGTCCTGGCTCAAAACCTACGACGGCCCGCCCGAGCCCCAGCCAGGCGACCGCATCGTCCAGAGCTGGGACTGCGCCTCCAAGGACGGCGTGCTCAGCGACTGGTCGGTCTGCATCACCGCCCTCCTCCGCAAGCGGCAGGTCTACGTTCTGGATGTTTATCGGAACCGGCTCATATTCCCGGACCTGCATCGTCAGGCGATCGCCCTCGCCCGGCGATACGGCGCCACCGCCATCCTGATCGAGGACGCCGCCAGCGGCACCCAGTTGATCCAGCAGTTGCACCGCGACCAGCCATACGGCGTGCCCATGCCGCTCGCGCCCAAGGCGCTGGGCGACAAGGTCACCCGGATGTCAGGAGCGAGCCAGCGGATCGAGGCGGGAGAACTGTTGCTGCCGGCCGAGGCGCCTTGGCTGGCGGAGTTCCAGCGCGAGGTGCTGGCCTTCCCGAGCGGCCGTCATGACGATCAGGTCGATGCGCTGTCGCAGCTGCTGAACTGGAAAGGGGCCTTCCTGCGCCCGACCGGCCTAGCGGCTCCGGAGATAATCACACTGGACGACTGACCGCTGACAGATCGTCGCCCGCCTCCCCGACGGGTTGCATCAGGTCGATGTGGGGCGTGCCACACCGACAGCACCGTCGCCCGAGGCACCGTCAAAACCAAAACGTCCGTCGCGCAAGGCGTCAAAGGCGTCCGAAGCCTAGTCGGCCAGCGAACAGTCGATTATCACGCCGGGCATGGGCTCTTCTCGGATCTTCAACACGATATGCGGGCCTGCGTGAAGCGATGCTTTGCACGCCCGGATGTGCTCCGATCTTGATCCGGCCCGACGGATCCAAGCAGGATCGGTTCTTGACCCAGGTTGAGCGCCAAACTTCCCCGGGAAGCGCCGTGGCTCGACGCCCTCCGCCATGAACTCCTCAGCTTCCCCGACGGCAGAAACGACGACTAGGTCGACAGCATCAGCCAGTTCCTAAACTGGGCGGTGGGTCGCGGGGGGCGCACGACCCTACAGGGCCGGGAAGCCCGACGGGATGGGCCTCGGCCGAAATAGCCCTCCAGGTTTTGCTCCCACGCTCCACGCTGCCGGCCCAGTGCGGTTGAAACTACCCCCGCGCAATCGCTGGCACCGACATCGCCTGGGCGGCGCCGTTCGCTTTTGTCGGGTCTCGCCAAGCTGCGGAACCGGCCAAGAAATCGAACTTCCGTTCAACTTTCGACTGGCCTTTGCGCCATTTGGATGGAAAAACTGCTCGACGTTGCGTGCAAGATTTCTAAAAAACTGCGCCGCAAAGAGGCGATGATTTCAGACCTCTTCGGTCGCCCAGGATCTATTGACCTCACAGCTTAGCGGTGCGGCGGCGGCAGGACCAACGGACCCCAAATGTCTGCTTCGCCGCTTGCTGCCAAGGTCCGCTCTTGGCGCGAAGCGGTCCCTCACCTGCCCTGTCAGCGTTCCCCTCCCGTTCGCGAAATGCGCATAAGCGGGATTCCACGAACCAACCTTCTGCGGCCCGATGGCCTGAGACAAATTGGCGTGGGACTGACCGCACCGCCACGCACTTCCTCGAGCTGGCTCTCAACGCTAGCGAGCGCTCCAAGCCCCCGAAAATTCCATCAATACGTCCCACATCCGTGAGATGGTGCCCCACAACTCTGCTGAATCGGGCCTTTCACCGGCGGTTTCACGGCGTCGTCTCTGCCGGTCCACAGCCGTACACCCTTTGGTTTGACCCTGTTCGGCCTGTTCCGATGAAATTTTCGTCCGGGTCGCCACGTCCGAGCTGAGTTCTCAATCTATGATGACGTGAAGATAATCGATCCGGTTGAAGCCCTTAGCTTCTTCAAAATGATCGAGCTGGACATCGACATCGCGGTCAGTCGGCGGCTATCGAGCCAAGACTATGTCATGGTTGAAGCGGCCAAAATCCTCAGCCGGATCTGGTCGACCGCCAAAGTGTCGCTCACGACCCTGATCTGGCCGCCCGGACTGGAGGGCGCCACTCGTTTTGTCCTGGCGGCGGATTTCACGAGACCAGGTGAGCCCTCGGTGGGGTTATGCAAACTGTCTGCCGAAGGCGGACGCTCGCGCCTTCGTAGCGGCCATCATCAGGCTATCAGTGTCTCTCTCGACTGGGGCCACTGAAAGAGTGCGGCGCGCTACCCGCCCCTCGGCACTTCGCATAAATGTCGATACGGATTCGACAGGCGTCGACAGTCGGCACTGAGAGGCCCAGAGGGGCCATCCGCTCGTCGGCCTTGCCGGATTTGACCAGCTTTGTGCGGACAGCCTTCCCTTCGAGCCGTAAACGACGGCGGCCAAAGTCTTTGCCTCAGCAGCATGAGAAATGGACCTCCTGACCCCTCGATCGTTGGTGAGCGGGACGCGGCCGCCTGTATTCGCTCCGGCAACGGACCAGCGTATGCGCCAGCGGGCGCAAACCTGATCCTGTGCCGCTGCCTAGTATCTATATCGAAGCGTGACCGAGGCGTTCCTCGGCGCCCCCGGCGCGACCCACAGCGCCGAATAGGAGTTGGTGTAGTAGGCCTCGTCGGCCAGGTTGTTGACCTCGAAGGCGAGGTCGACCCGGTCGGTTACGGCATAGCTGCCGAAGAGCCGTACGGTGGTGTAGCCCGGCAGTTCGAAAGTCGTCGCCACCTCGCCCAGGCGCTCGCCCACGAAGAGCACGCCGATCCCGGCCCTGGCGGTGCGGCCGTGCAGCAGGAAGTCCTTCGACGCCATGAGGCTGGCGGTGTGCTCGGGAACATTGATCAGCCGGTCTCCCGCGCGGATCGCCAGCCCGAAGCTCCGGTCCAGCACGTCGTTCTTCATCGCCGCGTCGACCCAGGCGTAGGACAGCCAGACATTGACACCCTCCGCGACCTCGCCCTGGAGATCGAGTTCGAGGCCCTGGCTTTCGGCCTCCCCGGCGGCGATGGAGAAGCCTGCATTCAGCGGATCCGCCGTCAGGATGTTGTCCTGGCTCAGGGAGAAGACGCTGACCGTGCCGTTCAGCCGTTCCTCGGCAAGGGTGAACTTGACCCCGGCTTCGAGCGAGCGGGACACATTGGGCTCGAAGGCGCGTCCGGCGAAATCGCTGCCTGACAGGGGACGGAAATTCTCGCCATAGGCCGCGTAGATGGTGACGTTGCGGGCCGCGTCGAAGACCACCCCGACCTGCGGGCTCAGACGTTCCTCGTCCTGCGTCGTAAGGGTCGAGGTCGTTCGGTTGTCGAACGCCTGGTCGTAGCGGTCGTAGCGGGCTCCGACCCGAATTTCCAACCTGTCGTTGAGCGCCACCTGATCCTGGAAATAGACCCCGGTCGCTCCCTGCGTCTCCACGCGGCTGGCCAGGGATGAAGGCGTCGGCAGGGGAAAGCGACCGTACAAGGGGTTGAAGATGTCGATCAGGTTCGACTGCTGCGCGGTCGGGTTCGACGACAGCACGGGCGGCCGGTATCGCAGGATGATCTGATCGTTCTCGAACTCGTCCCGATCGATTCCCAGCAGAACCCGATGGCGGAGACCGCCCGCAAGGAAGCTGCCGCTCAGCTCCGCGCGCAACACCTGATAGGCGGCGTCGTAGTCGCGAAACCGCCGCTCGCGCGCCAGCGACCGTCCGTCCACGAAAAGAGGCTGACGACTGACGGCCAATTCCGCGTCGGTCGAGAACCCCTCGAGCGAGGTCTCGCGATAGTTGATCCCGGCCAGGACGCTCCAGGCGTCATTGAGATCGTGATGCAGCTCCAGCTGGTGACCGGCCACGTCCAGCACATTGGGCTTCTCGCCGGGCTCCCCGAGGAAGCGACTTGTCGGAATGACGCCGAGCCGACCGTTCAGAGCCAGCACCCCGCGGTCCAGGGGCAGCTCCTGGCGACGATACTCGATCTCGTAGCTGACTTCGGTGGCCGGACTGATCCGCCAGGTGATCGACGGGCTGAAACCGTATTTCAGCGTCTCCACGGTATCGCGAAAGCTTCCCGCGTCCTCGTAGAAGCCGACGAGGCGGACCGCGACCGCGTCGTTCAGCGGCCCCGTCCAGTCGGCGTCCGCCCGCCAGGTTTCGAAGCTGCCGACCTTCAGCCGAACCTCGCCGGCCGTCTCAAAGGTCGGGCGCTTGGTCACGAGATTGATCGTGCCGCCGGGTTCCCCTCGTCCGAACAGGGCCGCGCGCGGTCCTTTGAGGATTTCGACCCGGTCAACGCCGGATATGTCGCGCGGACCGCCAAAGCCCCGTCCGGCGTTGAACCCGTTCACGAGATAGCTGCTGGGCAGGTTTTCATCGCCGACGAAGCCCCGCACGGCGAAGCTGTCCCACAGGCCGCCGAAATTGTTCTGTCGGGCGATGGACGCTGACAGATCGAGCGCATCGGCCAATCGGGTCACGCCGGCGTCCTGAAGGATTTCCGCGTCCAGCACCGTTATGGACTGGGGCGTATCCCGCAGCGAAAAATCGCCGCGGTACGCCTGTCGCTGCCCCGTCACGACGACCTCGTCGAGGTCCGTCCCCGGCTCCGTGTCGGGGCCCGCCTGGGCGTTGGCCTGGCCCGCGAGAAGCCAGAGGGCGCAGCCGGCGAGAAGGGCGGCAGTAAGCTGATGTGAGGCCACGTCGATAATCCCGAGCAAAAACCGCGCGCGACGGATTGGCCCGTTGCGACGTTATGTTATAACGTACATAGAAGCGTTGCCACTTGCATGGCAAGTCGGCTCAGGCGCGAAGCAGCACGGGAATGGATTTGTGACGGACTTGACCAAGGCCGCCCTTGAGGCGGTGTCCCTGACCCACAGCTACGGCTCCGCGCGCGTGCTGGACGATCTGTCGTTCGCGGTGGCTCCGGGCGAAATCTACGCCCTGCTGGGTGGCAATGGTGCGGGCAAGTCGACCACGCTGGGCCTGTTCCTGGGATTGCTGACGCCGACCTCCGGTTTCGCGCGGGTCGGAGGTCACGACGTGGCGGCGGACCCCAGGGCGGCGCGGGCCCAGCTCGCCTACGTGCCCGAGAGCGTCGCCTTCTACGAACACCTGACCGCGCGCGAAAACATCGACTATCTGCTGACGATCGCCGGGGCCGCCGACCTGTCGCGCGGGACCGTCGAGGGCGCGCTGGACGCCGTGGGCCTGGCCCGCGCCGCCTGGGACCGGCGCGTCGGCGGCTTCTCCAAGGGGATGCGCCAGAAGGTGGCGATCGCACTCGCCATCGCGCGCAAGGCGCCGGTGCTGTTGCTGGATGAACCGACCAGCGGCCTCGACCCTCGCGCCACCGCCGAGTTCAACCAGTTGCTCCAGACGACGCGCGAGCGGGGCGTCGCCACGCTGATGGTGACTCACGACCTGCTCAGCGCCGCCGAGATCGCCGACCGGATCGGCTTTCTGTCCAACGGCCGCATCGAGCAGGAACAGGCGGCGAGCGGCGCCGATCGCTTTGACGTCCGCGCCCTGCATCAGCGCTATGTCCATGTCGGCGTCGTCGCCGGCGAGGCCGCCTGACCATGCGGATATCGCTGACCGGCCGCGTCGCGCGCGAGGAACTGACGGCCCTGTCGCGCAGCCGGATCGCCCTGATCGCCGGCTTCATCCTGGCTGCCCTGATCGTCACCGCAACCCTGCTCAGCATCGAACAGCGGAACGCCGTCGAGACGGCGCGGGCCGGCTATCAGGCCGCCTCTGACCAGGCGTTCGACGCACAGCCGGACCGGCATCCGCACCGGATGGTCCACTATGGCCAGTATGTCTTTCGGCCCCTCACGGCCCTGGCTTTCTTCGACCCGGGAGTCGACAGCTACACCGGCAACACGGTGTTTCTGGAAGGCCACCGGCAGAACAGCGCCAATTTCGCCGAGGCCCGACAGTCCTCGCTGCTGCTCCGGTTCGGTCAGCTGACCCCGGCCTTCGTGCTCCAGACGCTGGCGCCGCTGCTGATTGTCTTCCTGGCCTTCGGCTCGGTGGCGCGCGAGCGCGAGCGCGGGACGCTGCGGATCCTTCTGGCGCAAGGTCTGCGACCCGGTGAACTGGTCGCCGGCAAGGCCCTGGCGCATCTGGCGGTGGCGGGCGTGATCGGCCTGCCGGCCGCCCTGGCCCTGATGGGCGCCGTCGCCATGGGCTGGGCCCCGCCCATGGCCAGCCTGCTGCTGGCCCTGGCCTATGGTCTCTACCTGGCGATATGGGCCGTGGGTTCGGTGCTGGCGTCTTCCGTGACGGCCAGAGGACGCGACGCCCTCACCGTACTGGTCTCGGTGTGGATGGTGACGGTCGTGCTTCTGCCCCGCACCCTGCCCGAGATCGCCGCCGCCCGGATCGACATCCCGACGCGGATCGAGACCGACATAGCCATCGCCCGCGAGCTGAAATCCATCGGCGACAGCCACAATCCCGACGATCCCCATTTCGCCGCCTTCAAGGCCCGGACGCTCGCGCAATACGGCGTGGCCACGACGGATGAACTGCCGGTGCAATGGGCCGGGCTGGTGGGCATGGAGGGCGAGCGCCTGACCTCGGGCCTGTTCGACCGCCATGCCTCGGAGGCCTTCGCCCGCGAGCGGCGCCAGAACGATCTGGTGCGGCTGTTCGGAGCGATCAGCCCCGTCATTTCGCTGCGCCAGGCGTCGATGACCCTGGCGGGGACCGATGTCGAAAGCCATCAGGACTTCCTCAGCCAGGTCGAACGGTTCCGCTATACCTTCGTCCAGGCGCTGAACCTGATGCAGGTGCGGCAGATTCCCAATGTGAACGCGGGCGAGGATCCCCGCATCGCCGCCGACAACTGGAAGACCCTGCCCAGCTTCATCTATGTCGCGCCCGACACCCTGACCCTGGGCGCCGAACGGCTGGCGCCGAGCATCGGAGTCCTGGCCCTCTGGCTGGCCGTTCTGGCGGGACTGTGCGTCGCCGCGTCTCGTCGCCTGGGGAGGATCGCCCGATGAAAACCTTCGTCGCCGATCTTCGCCTGCTGGCCCGGTCACGCTTCAGCGTCGCCGCCCTGGTCCTCTTGCTGATTTTGGCCAGCCTGGCCGTGCTGGCCGGCCTTTCCGCGGTGGCCCGCCAGAACGCCACCATTGATCGGGTCGCCATCGCTCACCGGCAGGACCTCGCCGCCGTCGCCGCCGAATACGGCAAGCCCGACGGCGAGGCGGGCCGCGCGGCCTATTACACCTTCCACCTGACGTCGGACCGGCCCTCGGACCTCGCCTTCGCGGCGTTGGGCCAGCGCGACATCCAACCCTATGTGCTGCGGGTCCGGCTGCTCGGCCTTCAGGCGCAGCTTTACGAGTCGGAGGTCATCAATCCGGAACTGGCCCTGCCCGGGCCGTTCGATTTCGCCTTCGTGCTGATCTATCTGGCCCCGCTGATCGTGATCGCCCTGATGCATGATCTGGTGACGGGCGAGCGGGAGGCGGGACGGCTGCGGCTGCTGGCGTCCCTGCCGTCGCGGCCCGGGGGGCTCTGGCTCAGGCGCGCGGGCCTGCGTTATGGCCTCGGCCTTCTGGCGCTGCTGCTGCCGCTGGCCGTCGGCGGCGTGGTGGCGGGCGCCGCGCCGGCCGGGATCGCGGCCCTCGGCCTGATCGCCGCCCTCTATCTGGCCTTCTGGTTCGGGCTCAGCCTGCTGGTCGCCGCCGGCGGCAAGACATCGGCCGGCGTCGCCACGGCCCTGGTCGGGTGCTGGATCGTGCTGACCCTGCTGATCCCCGCCGCGGCCAACGCCGCCATCGCCCGCGCCATTCCGGTCGCCCGCGGCGTCGATCTCACGCTCGCTCAGCGCGAGGCGGTCCATCACGCCTGGGATGTTCCCAAGGACGACATCTTCCGCCCCTTCTTCGTCAAACGGCCCGAGTGGCGCGACACCCCGCCGGTGACGGGGCGGTTCCACTGGAAATGGTACTATGCCATGCATGAGATGGGCGACGACGCCGTCGCCCCGCAGTTGGTCGAATACCGCGACGCCCTGGCCAACCGGCAAGCCGCGACGTCGGCTCTGAGCTGGGTGTCGCCGGCGGCGGCGGTTCAGACGCTGACCCACCGGATCGCCGATACCGACCTGGCGGCGCATCTGGCCTGGCAGGACAACATCGTCGCCTTCCACGACCGGCTGAAGGATTTCTACTATCCGTACCTGTTCGAGGAGCGACCCTTCGACCGCCCCGACTTCGCAGCCCTGCCGACGTGGCAGCCGCGGCCGGGGACCGAATCCCTGCCGGCTTCTCCGCTTATCGCGCTGACGCTTCTGATGCTTGTGGCGATCGGCGCGGGAGTCCTCGTGTCGAGCGGTCCACGCAACGTTGACCGCGAACTGTGATGAAACCTCGCTTGGGTGGCAGGTCGGATCAATGGAGCCGGTTCGCCGCGCGAGTCCGGCGACGCCGCGCAGCTTCGACATCAGCTTCACGGGGGCCTTCTGAGATGGCCGGCGCGGCGAACCTCCTCCTGCGCGTGCTGGTCACGGCGGCCGCGACCCTCCCCGTCGCGGTCGCCACCCCCGTCCTGGCGCAACGGGCCGATGACAACGCCCTCACCGCCGCCGAGGACGCCTTCGGGTCCAGCGTAGGCAATGAGTCAGTCGGCCTCTACAGCCCCGGTTCTGTGCGAGGCTTCTCGCCGACCCAGGCCGGCAACATCCGCATCGAAGGCGTCTATTTTGACCGCCAAGGGTTTCTCTCCTCGCGCTTCACTGAGGGCTCGGCCATCCGCGTCGGCCTCAGCGCCCAGAGCTATCCCTTCCCGGCGCCGACCGGCATCGTCGACTATCGCCTGCAGAAGGCGGGGGAGGACCGGGTGACCAGCCTGGTCGCCGGCCTGAACGCCTATGCCGCCCCCTTTATGGAACTGGACCTCAAGACTCCAATCCTCGGCGAGCGACTGGGTCTGGCCGCCGGCGTCTCCTACGGCCATGAAGAATACTACGACGGCGCCGACGCCAGATATCTGCGCGCGGCCCTCGTGGCCCGATGGCGGCCGCGCGACGGCGTCGAGGTCATGGCCTTCGCCGCGATCACCCAAGGTCGGGACGAGGAGACCGCCCCGACCATCGTCACAGCGGGCGACTTCCTGCCGCCGGAAGTCGCCCGTCGCCGCTACTTCGGCCAGGACTGGACGACCCGGGACACTTTGAGCGAGAACTACGGCCTGATCGGCAAGGTCCGACTTGGCGACAATTGGTCTTTGACCGGCGGCGTATTCAGCTCCGCGTTCACCTCGGGGAACAGCTTCGCTGATCTGTTCGTCGGCACGACCCCGGATGGCCGCACGCGCGAGCGCCTGATCGCCGACCCCGAGCGCCGCGCTGCCTCGACGAGCGGGGAACTGCGGTTGAGCCGCAGCTTCGTAGAGGGTCCGCGCCTGCATGTGCTGCACGCCACCGTTCGCGCGCGCGACGTCGAGGCCCTGTACGGCGGCTCCGCGCCTGCGATGGACCTGGGCGAGCGACAGCTCGGCGAACGGGTTCCGGTGGACCGGCCGGCGTCCTGGGCCTTTGGAGAGCGAACCCGCGACACCGTGCGTCAGGTGACCAGCGGCCTCGCCTACGAGGGCCGCTGGCGTTCGGTCGGCGAACTCAGCCTCGGCGTGCAGAAGGTCGACTATGAGAAGACGGTGTTCCAGCCCGGTCTGCCTGCGACCTCCAGCGCCGACGCTCCATGGCTCGGCTACGCCGCGGCCGCCATCCACCTCTCTCCGGCGGTCGCGTTGTACGCGGGCTATGTCGAGGGGCTGGAAGAGAGCGGCATAGCCCCCGACAACGCCGCGAACCGCAATGAGGCCCTGCCTGCAATCCGAACCCGTCAGGTCGACGCCGGTGTGCGCTGGCGCATCAACGAGCGCTGGCGGTTGGTCGCCGGCGGCTTCCAGGTGCAGAAGCCGTATTTCATCACCAACGACGCCAACGTCTTCACCATCCTCGGCGACGTTCAGCACCGCGGCGTTGAATTGAGCCTGACCGGGCACCCGACCGAAGCGCTCACAGTGGTGGCCGGCGCCATTCTGCTGGACCCGACGGTCACCGGCGAGGCCGTCGAGCAGGGACGCATCGGCGCTCGGCCGGTCGGCCAAGCCGATCTGACCGTTCGCCTCAACCTCGACTACCGTCTACCGTTCGCGCCCGGATGGTCGGTCGATAGCGCCGTGGTGCACGTCAGCGAGCGCACCGCCTCGCGCAACGGCCAGTTGGAGGCGCCCGGTTACACCGTGATCGATCTCGGCGCCCGTTATCGTTTCCAGATCGAAGGGCGGCGCGCGACCCTGCGCGGCCAGATCGCGAACGTCACCGACGAGTATTATTTCACTGTCTTCGGAAGTCGCAGCTTTGGGCTTAGCGACGGCCGTCGGGCCTTGTTAAGCTTGGCGGTCGATTTCTGAGGTACCCGGAAAAGACTTTCGCCGGAACAGTAGAGACGAGTTTTCGCTGGACTCACAGTACCGCCATCGACCCTCTATAGAGGGCTGAATAGTCTTGGTTTTTACGGCAGTGGAGCAAGGCGGTACCTGTCTTGGCGCCTACTCCAGATTCGCCGTCCAGTTCGCACACCTTTTTGGATGCAGCGATTCGAATGCCGGCCGACTCGCTGGCCAGTCCGCTTTGCGCCAGGAGCGGAAGTTCAGTTCTCACCCTAAAGCCGACGTCGCTAACGACGAAAGCCGGTCCGCTTGCGCGAACCGGCTCCCGTCATCCCTTCACGCACACCACCTGACGCAGGGTGTGAACCACCTCGATCAGGTCGGACTGGGCCGCGATGACCGCGTCGATGTCGTTGTAGGCCATCGGCGTTTCATCGATCACCTCGGCGTCCTTGCGGCACTCGACGCCTTCGGTAGCGCGGACGTGGTCCTCCACCGTGAAGCGCCGCTTGGCCTCGGTCCGGCTCATGGCCCGACCGGCGCCGTGCGAGCAGGTGCAGAACGAGTCCCGGTTGCCCTTTCCCCGCACGATGAAGGACTTCGCCCCCATCGAGCCGGGAATGATCCCCAGTTCGTCCAGCTTGGCCGACACCGCCCCCTTTCGCGTCAGGAACACATCCTTGCCGAAATGACGCTCCTTCGAGACGTAGTTGTGGTGGCAATTCACCGCCTCCTGCGTCGTCTCCAGATCCGGCCAGAACCCGCGCAGCACGTTCAGGACGCTGTCCATCATCACCTCGCGGTTGGCGCGAGCGTACTTCTGCGCCCAGGACACCGCCTTGACGTAGTCGTTGAAGCCCTCCGACCCCTCGGGGAAGTAGGCCAGGTCCTGATCCGGCAGGTTCAGGAACCAGCGCCGCGACTCGTCCTTGGCCCGCTCGATGAAATAGGTCCCGAAACGGTTCCCTACACCGCGCGAACCCGAGTGCAGCATGACCCACACGTCGCCCGCCTCGTCGAGGCAAAGCTCGATGAAGTGGTTGCCCGTGCCCAGCGTACCCAGGTGGCCGTAGCCACGCGGGTGCGCCGCCTTGGGGTGCCTTTCCACCACGGCGTCATAGCCCGCCTTCAGCGCCTCCCACCGGGAAGCGGCCGAAGCCGGCGGCTCGGACGCCCAGGCGCCCTTGTCGTTCCGCCCGCCGTTGTCGGTGCGGCCGTGCGGAACGGCCGCTTCGATGGCGGAGCGAATGCCCGACAGGTCGTCCGGCAGATGCTCAGCGCGGATCGAGGTCCTCACCGCCATCATGCCGCAGCCGATGTCCACGCCCACGGCGGCCGGGATGATGGCCCCCACGGTCGGGATCACCGAACCCACCGTCGCGCCCCTGCCCCAGTGCACGTCGGGCATGACCGCGACGTGGGAGTGGATGAACGGCAGCGACGCCACGTTCCTCAGCTGCTTCAGCGCCGCATCCTCGATGGGCACCCCCCGGGTCCACGCCTTGATGGGCGCCCCCGGGCTTTCGATCACGTCATGGCCAGACATGGCTGACGTCTCCTTCTGTCTGATCCTCCGGGACCGACCGTCAGGCGTCTTGCAGATACAAGAAACCCCTCCGGCCGGAAGCGGGAGGGGTTTCTGGAAAACCGAAGTCAATGTGACCGGGTGCTCTCCTAAACGTCCTCCGCGCGCGCGCCATTACCCTCGACCGGCTGGCGGTCGAGCTGCATGGGCAGGCTCGCTTTGGCGCAATAGGTGAACATGATTGTCTCGCTTCGGAGGCAGGCTCATAGCTCACGACGTTTCAGAACACCAGCGTTCCTCAAAAGTGCGATCAGGTCAGCTCAGCGCCAGAAGCGGACATCAGCCCACGGCCCAAAAGCCGGCGTTCATGCTGAGCCAGTCGAAAGCAGCCGTAGCCGGTCGGCGCAGCGGCCGCGAGGTATTACCCTTCCAGTAGAATGGTGTCTGCTCTGACGTCTTCATCGCGTCCGGCGTGAAACCCGGTTCAACAAACGGTTTCAAACCCATACCGAGCAGCGCATCGTAAAGCTGGTCGATACGGGTGAAGTCATAGATCAGCCGGCTGTCGCTCTCGCACGCGTTCGCTCAGCCGCCGTGCGTTCGGAGGCCGGCGTCTTTCTAGTCAGCCAGCTGGGTCTTGGTGGCGGTTAACGTCACGCGCGTCGTCCTTAGATCCGGGCTTTGTGCGGTCAGCACAATGTCGCCTTCCGAACCCGTCGACTGGATCAGGACCTGGGCGTAGCCGTTGAAGACACGCCGCCGCCACGGCGCCGGCGGGGTACGCAGCCGCACCGAGGCCACGTTCTGGGCTCCTACGCCCACCATGCGGGCCAAGCTTGCCGGGCCGTCATCGGCAACATGGATTTCGACGACGTTTTCGCCAACCCGCAGAAGGTCTATCGGCACCGTCACCATCATCCCCGCCCCGGATGGCCCAGAGCTGGCCGACACGTCGACCTCGTTGACGAAGACCTTCTGTCCCGTCGCCAGCGGCATCAGAAACAGCGTGACCTCCTGCGAGTCCGTCAGCGCGGAGGCCCGGAAGGATCCCCGCGCCCGGTACGCGGGTAACGGCGCGGGTTCAGAGCCGGGTGGGAACCACTGGAACGGGTCGCGCCACTCGGCGGCGCCGGCGTCACCGGGATGGGACAGAGCGGTGATGCGCCAGCCGCCGACGGGCGACACGTCGATGCGCTCCACGGACTGGTCCGGCTCATGAGATCCCGGGTCTCCGTTGCCGACGCCGATGATCCGCCCCGGACCTGAGATGGAGAACTCCACGAGATCGTTCGCGAGGGGCGCCACGTCGCCGCGACGGTCGCGGACGCTGACAAGAACGGGCACGGTGTCCACGTCATCGGAGAGCAGCGTGGTGCGGTCCGGCTCCAGCGCAATCGCCGCGGGCGCCCCGGCCGTCCTGACCTCGCCGGACGACACCCGTCTGCCGTCCCGGTAGCCGATGGCGGTCAGGCGTCCCGGCTCGTAAGGCACTGTCCATTCCAGGTGCGCGTTGGGCGTCATGGTCTGACGGCCCAGGCTGCGGCCGTTCAGGCTCAACTCGACCTCCTCAGCGTTGGAATAGACCCAGACGTCGATCGGCTCGCCGACGCGGTCAGGCCAGGTCCAGTGCGGCAGGATGTGGAGGGTCGGTGTGTCGTCCCACCACGCGCGCAGATAGTAGGCCGTGTCCTTGAAGAGCCCGGTCGTGTCGAGCATGCCGAATTGAGAGCTGATCGCCGGCCACCCGAAGGGCGTGGTCTCTCCGCGGTAATCAAAGCCGGTCCAGACGAACATACCGGACATCCACGGCCGCTCGGCGACGGCGGTCCAGCCCTGCTGAATGCTGCTGGTTCCGGTCGGACGCTGCGGAGTGTCGTAAGCGGCCAGATGCACGGCCGCGCGATCTGTCACATAGACGCCCCGGGTTGCGGTCGTGGATCCCTCTTCGCTCATAATCGTCGGCGTGTTCGGAAACAGCGCGTGATAGCGGTCGACGTCGTGCTGGGAGCGGTAGTTGAAACCCAGGACGTCGGTCGTCGTCGAGCTGCCGCCCGGCGTGCCGCCGGCCATGGCGACCATCACGCGCCGGGATGGATCCAGTCGACGAACCTGATCCTGCATCACCCGGGTCAGTCGGGCGCCCAGCTCGCCATTCTCGATAGCCCATTCTTCATTGCCGACGGACCAGATGATGACTGACGGGTGATTGCGGTCGCGGCGGATCAGGCGCTCCAGCTGATCCCGGATCTCGGGTGTCGTGCCCATCATCCGGTGCTCATTGATAACCAGCATCCCAAGCCGATCCGCCGCTTCGAGCAACTCCGGAGTTGGTGGGTTGTGCGAGGCCCGATAGGCGTTCGACCCCATGGCGAGCAGGCGCCGCAGACGATACTCCTGCATCGAGTCCGGCAGGGCGGCGCCGATGCCGGCGTGATCCTGGTGGTTGTTCGTGCCCTCCAGCTTGATGTTCCGGCCGTTCAGCCAAAAGCCTGTGTCGGCGTCCCACCGCACCGTGCGGATGCCGAAGCTTGTTTCGTATCGATCGACGATCCCAGCGCCGTCCCGGATCGTGGTCACCAGCCGGTACAGAGCCGGGTCTTCCAGCGACCAGAGCTGCGCGTGCTCGACGGCGATCTGGCTGTCGAGCGCAGTCGCACCATGCGCGGGAACGATCACGGCTTGGCTGTGCGTGGCCACGACCAGGCCGTGACGGTCGACGACCTGTTCCTCGACTTGAACCGAGCGATCGTCATCGCCCTCGTTCAGCAGCGAGGTCTGAACGCTGAGGTCGGCGTCCTCGCCCCGGACTTCGGAGCTCACGAAGACGCCCCATTGCTCGACGTGCAGCGGATCGGTCTTGGTCAGCCAGACGTGGCGATAGATGCCCGCGCCTTCGTAAAACCAGCCTTCCTCGCGCGTCGCATCGGCGCGGACGACCAGAACGTTAGGGCCGGCGTAGTTGATGTAGTCGGTGAGGTCGTAGCGAAAGGAGGAATAGCCGCTGTGTTCGTTGCCGAGGTAGTGGCCATTGAACCAGATCTCGCTGTCCCGATAGACGCCGTCAAATTCGACCGAAACGCGGCGACCGACATCAGCCTGGGTGAACGTCAGCGTCTTGCGATACCAACCGATGCTGTTTTCCGGGAAGTTGCGGCCGATGGCCCGCGACCCGTGGTTGCCGTCTGCGCGACTGTCGAACGAAAGCTCGACGGCCCAGTCATGTGGCAGGCTGAGCCGCCGCCAGGCGCGATCATCATAACGCGCCGATGCAGGGCCGTCGCCGTAGCCCGCCTTCGCGAAGAAGAAGGGCGCCGTCGCATAGTTGAAGTCCCGCGCGGTGTCAGTCGCGTGGCCCAGAGCGAAGGCCCAGTCGTCATCAATATTGATCCGCTCCCGTGGAGCCTGCGCCCACGCTGGCGCCGCCCACATCAGGCAGGTCATGAGGAGGCCCGTCAGCCAGACTGGGGTTCGCATGGCGTTACTCGCAGTGTGGATCGCCTTACGGCGTTGATAGGGGTGGGGCGCTAGGCGCCTATCTTCAGCATGACCACGCCGTGACTGGGGACGGACGCGCCGAAACGGTCACGGGCGGGGGCGAGGTCGCGGTGGGCCCACAGGTCCCGAACGTTCGCCCGCAGGCTGGGCGGATACCCCAGTTCGTCCCAGGTCACCTCGATGTTCGCGGCCTCGGGGCCACGATTGAACAGCAGCACCGCCCGCGCGCCGCCCGCCAGGGCTTTGACCCAAACCTCGAGGTCCCCCTCGTCCCTGACCCGCCGACCTTGCACACCGGCGGCGTCCTGATTGACCGCGATGACCTCGGTATTCATCAGGATGTCGCGGGTCGTCTCGTCCATCGTGGCGATGTCGTTGCCCGCGATCAGGGGCGCGGCCATCATGGCCCATAGCGAGAAATGGGACCGGTATTCGATATTGGTCATGCCACCATTTCCGACTTCCAGCATGTCCGGATCGTTCCAGTGGCCTGGACCGGCGTAGGGCCAGAGCGGCTCGTTCATGTCGGCCAGGTTCAGGACGCCCCAGTTGTTGCCCTTCTTGCCCTCCCAAATATCAGCGATGTCGCCAGTCGTGCGCCACAGGTTGCCGATCTTCGAGGCCCACAGCCATGGCCGGTTGTTGCCCCACTCGCACATCGAGAAGACGATCGGCCGGCCAGTGGAGCGCAGGGCGTCGGCCATCAGCGCATAGGCCTCTTCGGCGTTGCGGACGCCGCTATAGCACCAGTCATACTTTAGATAATCGACGCCCCATCGCGCATAGGTGATGGCGTCCTGATATTCGTGGCCCTGGCTACCCGGCCGGCCAGCGCAGGTCATTCGGCCTGCGTCGGAGTACAGGCCGAACTTCAACCCCTTACTGTGCACATAGTCCGCCAGGGCCTTCATGCCGGATGGGAAGCGGACGGGATCGACCGTAATGAATCCGTCGGCGTCGCGCGGTCCCTGCCAACAGTCGTCGATCACCACATAGACATAGCCGGCGTCGCGCATGCCGCTGTTGACCATAGCGTCCGCCACGTGGCGTACGACGCGCTCATTCACGTCACAGCCAAACTTGTTCCAGCTGTTCCAGCCCATGGGCGGCGTCATCGCCAGGCCATTGGCGGTTCGCGTGGGGTCCTGCGACGGTGCGATGGTGTTCGGATCAGGCGCCTGGGCCTGCACTTGCGTGCTTGAGAGCGAGCATATGGCCGCAGCCACGACCAGGCTTAGGATAGAGCCACGCATTTCCAGCCTCCCCATGCACGCAGCCCTTTGCTGGCGGCTATTGGGTGTTCATCTTACTAATCAGCAAGGCTCGTCAATCGCCGCTTTGCGGCCGACACGAGTGTCGATCCTCAAGGGCGGTGACACGGACCGCTCGCGTAAAGGAGTGTCGAGGCGAGCCGCCTTCGAACTCCCGGAGACAACTCAAGAGATGGCCGCCCAAGCGCAAGCCGTGAAAGGCTGCAGAAGCAGCCCCCCCCTCTCTGCCCCTTCGGTGCACTTGTCGCAATGCGCACTGAGCGACCGCTTCTGACTCAAAGCGGCGGTTTGGAAGATCGGCCTTTGGTTCACCCCATCCAGTCGTCGCTGCGCAGGTCCGCGTCGCCGAGCAGCCGGCCCTGGTCGTCGAGGAGGGCGATCCAGCCGCCGGCGGGGGCGAGGCGGGCCTCGAGGGCGAGGAACAGCGGGGCCTCGTCCCCGGTCCCCGGCAGGACCAGCGGCTCGTCGGCGGGATTGAAGGCCGCGAGGTCGGGCAGGGCCGGCAGCACGAAGGCGTCGTCGAGGTCCGCCGGCAGCGGCACGACCTGGGCGTCGCCGGCGGCCTTGCCGGCCGGCTCCGGCGCGGCCGGGGCGCCGTAGGTCAGCACGGTGGTGGTGTTGCCGGTGAAGCGCAGCCCCTCGATCGAGCTGACCAGGGTCGAGCCCTCGCACAGGCCCAGGGGCGGAATTCGCCTTCCAGCAAGGCGTGTTCACAGAGAATCTGGTCTCGGCGCTGACGGGGCGGGAAAGGCGGGAAGGCGAATCCGGATGAACCCTGTCGGGCCTGTTCCGTGGTCCTCGTGTCATCTTCCGCTCTCGCCGTCCCCGCCTCTTCGCTGTAGAGTCAGACCACCCAAGCGTAACCCTGCGGCCTTGACCCAACAGCGCGGGAATTGGGACCGCCTGTCGGGGCCTCCGACGATCGCGATCAGGCCAGGGCTCAATGATCCGCTTCCTGCTGATTTCACCCAGTCCGCCATGGGACGCCGACTTCGCCGGCCTGATGGAAGCAGACGGGACCGCCGTCACGCGGGTGCCGCCGACTGCGATCGCGACGGTCGCCGCCTTCGCGCCACCGGGCATCGAGGTGGTGCTGCAGGACGAGACGCTGACGCCGATCGATTTCGACGCCGAAGCCGACTTCATCGGCATCACGGCCAATGTCTCCCAGCTGGCGCGGGCGAAGTGGATCGCGGAGGGCTTTCGAATGAAGGGCCGCACGGTCATCGTCGGCGGGCCGCATATCACGCTGGATCCGCAAGCCTTCGAAGGCCTCTGCGACGTGGCGGTGACCGGGGAGTTCGAAGGCGTGGCCGAGGCCTTCTACGCCGACATGCTGAACGGCCAACTGAAGCCGGCCTACGCCGGAGGGCGCCCCGATCTCAGCGCCTCGCCCATCCCGGCCTGGGATCTGTACGACAACGACCGCGCGCTGATCGGCATCGCCCAGACCAGCCGGGGCTGCCCTTTCGAATGCAATTTCTGCGACGTCATCCAGTACGTCGGGCGCGCCCAGCGCCACAAGACGAACGAGCAGGTGATCGCCGAGGTTCAGAAGCTCTACGACGTGGGCTACAACCGGATCTTCATGGCTGACGACAACTTCACCGTCTACCGCAAGCGGGCCGCCAGCCTGCTCGAGGCCCTGGCCGCCTGGAACGGGCGCGACGGGCGCGGATATGTGACGTTCCACACCCAGGTTTCCATCGATATCGCCGCCGATGATCGCATGCTCGACCTGTGCGCCGAGGCCGGTCTGACCAACCTGTTCATCGGCATCGAAACCGTGAACGAAGAGAGCCTGAAGGACAGCCTCAAACGGCAGAACGTCTCGGTCGATGTGCGGGCGCGGATCGACAACGTCGTGGCTCACGGCCTCGAGCCCGTGGCGGGTCTGATGGTCGGCTTCGACGCCGACAGCCGACGCATCTTCGAGCAGCAATACGAGTTCGCGATGGGGCTGCCGATCGGCACCTTCAAGGTGTCGTCCCTCTCCGCGCCCGTGGGCACGCCGCTGTATCAGGACATGCTGCGCGCCGGCCGGATCGTCGCCGACGAAGATCGCGTCCACTATCAGGCGGGCGATCAGATCACGAATATCCATCCCGCCCAGATGACGCGGGAAGAGCTCTATGTCGGCACGCGCTGGCTGATCAGCCGGCTGTACGAGCCCGAGGGCTTCTGGTCCCGCCTGCAGGCCATGGCCGCCCTGCTCGGCCCGAGCCCGCTGCCCGCCCGAAGCCATCCTCATGATCCGCCGGGCCGGGCCCGCTCGAAGCGGCTTTTCATGGAGATGATGATGGGGATGCGGCGACGCGACCCCGCCGTAGCCCGCGTGATCGAACAGACCGCCGGTCTGATGCGCGAGCGGCCGGACATTCGCGGAACCCTGGCCGACATCCTGCACACCTGGCTGCTGAACTTTCACGGACAGATCGCCAAGGGGGGCTACCACCCGGCCTGGGCGAAACTCGCCTCGCCGCCGTTCGAGGACCCGGCGTTCGCGGAGGATGCCTCGACCGCGCCCCTGCTCCCGGCCCCGGGTCCAGCCCCGGCGCGCGGGGCGTTCATGGCCCAACGCCAGGCTCAGGCTTGACGGCCGTTAGCCCCGCCGGAGGCGGCCCGAGCAGGGCGTCGAGGGCGACGGCCCCGAGTCCCGCCGTGAAGTGAACATAGTCGGACCAGTTATTGCGATCCCGCCAGAGGGCCTGTTGAGGCGGGCTCCCTGGAGGGGCGGTCGCGAAGTTCATATAGCTGATCGCGCAGCCGCCCGGCGGAGGCGTCCGTCCGGCAAAGTCCGCGGCCATGCGAGCGGCATTGGCCCGGAAGACCCGGTCATGGTCCGAAAAGGGCGAGGATGCGGGGGACGACGGAAGGGTGAAAAAGACGAGCCGATGGCGGAGCCCCGTTCGCCGGCAAACCTGATCCGCGAGGTCAGCCATGGCGAGCACATTGCGGCGGCCCTGAGCCAGTGAGGCCTCGCTCGTGTCGAGCAGGCCGAGGGTATAGCGAGCGCTGCGCTCGGCCTCGGCCCAGTCGGTCGGTGGTGACGCGAGTGGGACACACGCCGCGTAGGACGCGGGGCGCTCTCCCCCTTCCCTCAGGCTGTGCACGACGGTCCTCAGCGAGAACAGCGTGGTTCGGGGCGAGAGCGCCGCCGAGACGGCCGCCTGTGCCGGACTCGTGATGGCCGGACGTTCGGTCGTGGGCAGGCCTACCTCGATCAACACGGTCGCAGGGCGATCACGCTCGTCCAGGATGGTCCGTTCCACCCGGGTCAATTCGCGCAAGCCCCAGGCAGAGCCCGCCACCCGCAACACGTCGGGCCGGGCGCAGGTGTCGAAACCCCGCCAGGTCCGCGAGGGCCCGATCAGAAACAGGTCGCCCCGACTCTCGCGGATGGCGCGGGTGAAGAAGGCCGGGTTGTTCCCGTTCATGCCCGCGGCGATCACCTCGGCAGGCGGGTTGCGGTTGAACCTGAACCGCCCGGACATCCCGAACTCGCCGGTCGGGTCGACCAGAACGTTGAACGCACCCCACACCGCCAGCAGGGCGAGCCCGCCCAGCAGGCCGGTCCACCAGCCCCGGGCCAGGCGCGGCGGCGGCTTATGCTCAGAACTGGGCATAGATGAAACCATATTGCTCGACGGGCCGGGTGACGCCGATCAGGGCCAGGGCGAGGAGAACCACGGTCAGCCCGCCCCACAGCATTGTCGGGCTCCAGCGCAGCCGCGGCCGTGTGCGGCTCGCGCCGGCGATGCCGAAAATCTGCATGGTGTTGGGGGCAAGCAGAACGATGACCGTGGCGACGACCATCATCCCGACGGTCCTGAGGCCCGGCAGGCGGGCGTTGGGATAGAGTTCGGCCGCGCCGCCGCCGGCGCCGGACAGCGACCCGGCCAGGTCGCCGCACAGCCGCCATGCGGCGTCGACGTCGATCAGCGCCGGCATCAACCGGTCCAGCTGACCGGCGTCCGTCACCCGGAGCAGGAGAGCAACGACGGCCACCGCGAGCAGGATGAGGGCATGCCCGGCGACCCGCCGCGCCCCCTGCTCCAGGGGCCCGACCGCCCGCGGGGCGGCCCGCGCGTTCTGTCGGGCGAACTGCAGCAGGATCAATAACAGGGCGACGCAAAAGCCGTTGAACAGGGGCAGCGGCGCAGTCGTGTGCCACGCCGCGACGACCAGATAGGCGATCAGCGTGGCGACGGCCCAGGCGACGCCATAGCGCCTGCCGGTCGGTGAGATGGGGAGCTTGCGGGCGATGCGGAACACCGGCTCGAAGACATAGTCACGCACGAAGGTCATCAGGCTCATGTGCCAGCGCATGACGTACTGGCCCGGCGTCGCCGCCTTCAGCGGAGAGTCGAAATTGATCGGCAGCATCAGGCCGAAACACAGGCCGACGCCGATCGCGATGTCCGAATAGGCCGAAAAGTCGAAGTACAGCTGAAGCATGAAGCCCCACGCCGCCGTCCATGCCTCCAGCGGCGTGACGGCGCCGAGATCCGCGGCCGTCAGCACGGCGTCCACCTTGCGGGCCATGGGGTCGGCCAGCCAGGTCTTCTTGACGACGCCGGCGAGGATGAGGGCGACGCCACGCGCGACGTCCACGGCGGCGGGCGGCGTCAGACCCAGTCGCGCGAACTGCGGGGCCATCCGCGGGTAGGCGCCGATCGGACCCGCCGGCAGCTGGCCGAAGAAGGACCCCCAGGCCGCGAAACGCAGGAGGCCCAGGCGTTCCGACCCCGACTTCTGGCCGGCGACGAGGAAGGTGATCTGCTGCAGCGTATAGAAGGCCAGGCCGAGCGGCAGGGCGACGGAAACCATCTGCTGCGCCAGCTTGAAGGCGACCAGGGGGGCGAGGTTGGCGACGATGGCCGCCGTAACCACCAGCCGGCGCGCCGCCGATCCCGGCGTCATCCGACGGATCACCGCCATTGCGGCGAAGTTGCCGAGGATCGACAGGATCAGGAACGACAGCGACAGCGGCCCGGCCGCCAGACAGAACAGGAGTGACGCCGCCACCAGCACCCAGGGCGCGGCGGGCGGCTTCCACCGGCAAGAGATCGAAAACAGCGCCACCGTCGCCGGCAGCCAAAGCAGCAGGAATTGGAGGCTTGCGAACGGAATGGGATCAGGCCCCCTTCTCGATCAGCACGTCCTCGAGGAGGACGCCATCGAGACCGGTGGTGGCCAGGACCGCCATCGCGTCCTGCACGCTGTGCACCATCGGCTTGCCCATGACGTTGAAGCTGGTGTTGAGCACGATCGGCGCCCCGGTCTGCGCCTCGAAGGCCGCCAGAAGGCCATTCATCCATGGGTCAGACGATGCGTCGACCGTTTGCAGCCGCCCGGTCCCGTCCGCATGCACCACCGCCGGCACGCGATCGCGGACCGCCGTCTTCCACGGCAGGGTGAAGGACATGTAGGGCGACGGCTGGGCGCGATCGAACCACTCGCCGACGCGATCCGCCGGAACGACGGGCGCGAACGGCCGATAGGGCTCGCGGCCTTTGACGCGTTGGTTCAACCGGTCCTTCATGTCGCCTGGGCGCGGGTCGGCCAGGATCGAGCGGTGGCCGAGCGCGCGGGGGCCGAACTCCGCGCCGCCTCGCATGACCCCGATGATCTGGCCGGCCGCCAGGCGGCTGGCGAGGATGGAGAGCCCCCCCTCGCCGGCGACCGCCGAAATCCGGGAATGGCCGCAGTTCGCCACGGTCTGTTCGATGACCCGGCGGTCCGGGCAGGTTCCGAGGAAGGGCGACGCGGCGCCGGACATCCCGGGCTGGTCCGGATGATCCTGCATCCACGACAGCAGGGCGGCTCCCAACGCGTTTCCGTCGTCGGCCGGCGCACTCGGCACATGGACATGGTCGAAGCCGAAGCGGCCGCGGATCGTGCCGTTATACGACGAATTGAGCGCGCATCCGCCGCTGAGCACGAGGTTCCGCTCGTCCAGCGTTGCGCAGCTTTCGAGAATGCGGTCGGCCATTCGGGCGTAGGCCGCCTGACCGCTGGCCGCGAGGCCGGCCGCGCGTTCGACAGGGTCGCGGGGCATCCGGCCGTAGGGCGTGGCGCGCGCGACGGCGGCGTCGATGACGGCCTGCTCCGGCAGCCGCGGGCGGCCGTCGACGATATCCAGCATCGACTCGAGCGTCCCGACCAGCGCGTCGTCCGGCGTGCCGAACGCCGCGAGGCCCATGACCTTCCATTCCTCGCCGGCGCGCCAGTCAAAGCCGCAGAGCCCCGTCAACCAGGCGTAGTAGGATCCCAGACTGCCCGGTCCCCAGGAGCGCCACAGGCGGCTGAGGCGTCCTTCGCGCAGGCGGAACAGGCTGGCGGCGCCGACGTCGCCCTCCCCGTCGATGACCAGACACAGGCCATGGTCGAAGGGCGCGCTGCTGCAGGCGCCCACCGCATGGGTCAGGTGGTGATCGAAGTGACGAACCTCGGGCGGCGTCTGCGCAAGACCAAGACGAAGCAGGGAATCCCCCGCGGCCGCCTGGGCATGGGCTTGCAGCCCCCGCAGCCAGAGACCGTCCGTGACCGGAAGCATGGCGTTGGAAACCGAGACCGGCAGGTCGGCCTTGACCCGCGCCCAACTGGTCGAGACGACGAGTTGATCGCTCGCCGGATCGAAGCCGACGACATTCAATGCACTTTCCAGATGCCCGACGAGATCGGGCGCGGCGCCCCAGGCCCGCTTGTCCTGGAGGAATCGTTCGGTGGCTTCGGCGAACCGGATACGCCCGTCCTCGTCGACGATGGCGAGGGCGGGATCATGCCCCGACGTCGACAGGCCGAGGTAGAAGCGGCTCATTGCTTGTCGAACAAGGCCACAACGGCCGCGGCGACCTCGTCGAGCGTCTGGAACTCGAACATCAGCGAGGGCTCCACCTCAATGTGGAACTCGTCCTCGATGTGGCCGGAGATCAGCACCGCGTCGATGGACTCCAGTCCGAAATCGACCAGCACAGTCGAACCGAGGAGCTGTTCCGGCGGGACTTTGGTCCGCTTGCTCACGTGGTCCCGCAGGAAGGCGGTCACTTCAGCGACGGTCGGGGTAGTCATGGACGAACTTTCAGGGCGGAGGGTCAGCGAAGGCGGCAGGGTAGGTTTGTAAGGATCACCGTCTGGGAGTTCTCGGCGTACCGGGCCTCCCCTTCAATGATCCGGAGACCGGGATAGCGGGAAAACAGGGCCGGGATGGCCTTGCGGATCAGGACACGCGACAGCGCCGCCCCGATGCAGCGATGCAGACCGTGGCCGAAGGCGAGGTGTCCGGCGCCGAGATCACGGTTGATCGCGGCGAGTCGCAGCCGCATCGTGTCGCCGGGCGCGAAGGCCATGCCATGGATCTCTCCGGCGGTCCGGGCGATCCGATAGATGAAGCGGGGCGAGGCGGCCTCGGGCACGATCCGTGTGTCGAGATGCGCGGTGATCCACGCCGGATCAGCCGCGTCCCCTCGCTGCCCGGCAGGCTTCGAGGCCAAGGCAAGCAGAGCGTTGGCAAGGGTATGGGCGACGTTGAAGCTGGCGCCGTAAAGCACGAGGACGAAGGCCTTTCGATCCTCGGCGTCCATCTGGTCCCATCCGCTGGCGACCAGATGCGACAGCAGGGAAGTGGGTCCCCCTTCCCCGCCCTCGCTGGCCGGCTCGTCGAACTGGTCCAGAAGAATGTCGACCATCTCCTGCACCTTCAGGATGGCGCGGAGGGAGCGGAGCGGCTCGAGCACTTCCTGGAGCAAGGGCGCGAGACGGTTGAACACGTCCGGGGACCGGGGATGCAGGCCCATGATCGGCTGACAGACGGCATGGAACAGGGGTTCGCAGAAGTCCCTGACGAGGTCGACGTCGGTCCGCTCGTCGAGGGCGTCCGCCAATCGCCCGATCTCGGCCTCGATCAGCGGGGTCCAGGACGCCAGCCGATTGGATCCCAACGCCTCAAAGCCGAGCAGCCGCATCCGCGCATGCCGCGGGCCAGACTGGAAGAAGGGCGCGTTGCGGGCGACGCGTATCGCGGTGGACAGGTCCAGCCCGCTGGCCTCCTGCAGGCGGATCAGGTGGGGCTCCATGCCCGGCGGGCTGAAGCGGGCGTCATCCACCGCGATGGCGCGGGCGGCGGCGGCGTCGGTGACGTCCCACAGCCGGGCGGACCGTCGCTTCGGCGCGGGCGTCAGCAGGCAGGGCAGCGCGACGGGAGCCTGCACCATCTGGGTCCGCTCGATGCGAATCCCCGCCTCGTCCAGACGCAGGTCGGGGAAGCGCGCCGCGAGCGCCGGCAAGGCCCGGCGCAGCATCAGGCGGGCCAGGGCGGCGCCGGGGCATTTGTGCATGCCGTCGCCGAAGGACATCGAGACCCTGCCACCCTCGGCGCCGGCGTGCGGACAAAGCGAGCGGTTGACCGCGGGGATGTCCAGCACGGCGACGTCGCCCGGAACGACCGGCCTGCCGTTCAACACCGTGTCCGCCTGGGCCACGCGATAGAGCCTGAGGGTCGAGGGATAGTCGCGGATGACCGCCTCGAGATGCGCGTCAGCCCAGCCCGGACGTGACACCTCGCCCCACGACGGCGCGCCGTCGCGCAGCAGACCCCAGAGGGCGAACGAGAGAGACTCCGCGGCGGTGTGAGCCGCCACCGTGATTGAGGCGATGAGCGTGGCGTCGTCCACGTCTCCGGGCAGTTTGCTGCGGGCCAGCGCTTTCGTCAGCGGCGGCGGCCCGTGCGCCTCGCCAGCAGCCTCGCCCGGCGCGGACGCCGCGGCGATCAGGTGGCGGTAGGCGTCCTGGACGAGCCGCAGTTCACGCAGGCGCAGCAGCGGCTCGGTGAAGATCCGCGCATTGTTGATGTGGCGCAGGAATTCGACCTCGTCCGGTATGGCCAGGCCAAACACGTCGCGCGCACAGGCGACAAACAACGGGTCGGAAAAATCCCGGACCAGGTCGGGTTCCGCGCTCGCGGCAAGCCGCGCAAGGCCGGCCTGGATATGCGCGTCGATCACCGGCTCCCACCTGGCTGCGCCCGCGGGGCTCAGGAAGGCCGCGAGCGCCCGACGGGTCATCAGATGATCCGCGCCGGTCTGATAGACCAGCGATGCGCGCACGGCCTCGGCCAGGACCGACAGGTCCTCGCCCGTCGCGGCCTGCAGCGCCTCCAGATACGGCGCAACCTCCGTCACGCCCCACGCCTTGTCCCGAAAAACCGCCACGGCCTCGTCCGCCGTCACCACCACAAAGCGCGCGCGATCTGGCCGCAGACCCGCGGGCGCCGCTGCCGGAGAGCTGGAGACGAGCGTCACTGCAGCAGCTCGTTCAGGCGTCCGGCGCGCCAGCCGGCGGCGACGTCCCGGCGCCGGATCTTGCCGCTGCTGGTGCGGGGGAGCGCGCCACTGGGCAGGATGCGGACATCGGTCAGCTCGATGCCCCACGCGCCCGCCACGGCGCGGCGGATCTGCTCCCCCGTCGCCGCCTCATCGGCGATCCGCGCGCGCCGCTTAAGCTCGATCAACAGCACGGCCTTGCCGGTGTTCAGGTCGTCCGGCATCAGCGCGGCCGCGGCCATGGGATTGAGGGCCGGGTCCTGCTCGCCCGCCAGCCATTCCAGATCGGTCGCCGGAATCTTGCGGCCGTTGGCGAAGAGCAGGTCCTTCAGCCGACCCGTGACATAGAGCCAGTCGGCCTGCCGGACAGCGATGTCTCCGGTCCTCAGCCATGTCCCGGCCGCTTCGTCGTCGGCGAGCATGGCGCCGAAGGTCGAGGCGGTCTCCGCCGGCTCGTTGCGATACCCTTGCGCTACCGACGGGCCGCGCAGCCAGACCTCGCCCGCATCCCCGGCAGCGACGATGCGTCGGGTGTCCGGGTCGACCAGCCGCAGATTTTCCCACATCTCGGGGGCGATACGGCACGGTTCGATCTCCTCGCAACCCGGCGGAGCCGACGGCCTCTCAGAGCTGAGCTTCGGGTTTCCTCCGGCGACCATCAGGGTGTACTCGGCCAGGCCATAGCTCCCGAAAACCGCGTCGGGATTCAAGCCATAGGGCTGGAAGCGGGCGCGGAAGGCATTCATGAGGGCCGCCGGAATCGGCTCGGCCCCGCAGAAGGCGCTGGTCCAACTGGAGAGATCGAGTCCCTCGCACTGCGCGTCGGTCACGTGCTCCAGGCAGTGGGAGAAGGCGAAGGCCGGCCCCCCGCTGCAGGTGGCGCCGTGTTCGCCGATCAGCCGCAGCCATCGCTCCGGCCGCTGGATCATGGTCAAGGGGTCCATCAAAACCGTCCGGCCGCCGGCGAGGATCGGATAGAGGATCCCGCCCATCAATCCCATATCGTGAAAATGCGGCAGCCAGCTCAGGAAGACGCCGCTTTCGTCCATCCCCCAGGTACTGTTGGCGAGGTCGCCGTTGGCGACCACGTTCGCCGCCGACAGCGCCACCGCTTTCGGGGCTCTGGTCGACCCGGATGTATATTGCAGGATGGCCGGGCGAGATGCGCGTGGAGAGGCGGGCGGGATGTCGGTCGCGGGTTGTGTTTCGGGGGACGTCAGCGTCCCGGCCTCGACGATCGGCCGGCGGCCCTGCACTCCGGCCAGGGCGGCCTCGATCCTGTGACGCCAGTCTGCCGGGCAAAGGATCGCGGACGGCCTGCAATCGCGGATGATCCGCGCAAGACGCGAGGCGTCGACACCCGGTCGGGGCGGCGCCAGGGCGGTGACCGTAAAGCCCGCATAGATTGCGCCGAACAGGGTGACGACGAAGTCCAGGCCACACGGCATCACCAGGGCCAGCGGGCCGTCCTCCGGTGCATGACGGCGCGCCAGCCCGGCGCTTCGCGCCGAGGCCGCCTCATGCAGTTCCAAACCTGACAGGGAACGGTCCGGCTGTCCCCCGCGTCCGCCGCAGACAGTCAGGACGGTGCGGTCCGGCCGCTGAATTAACCGATTCCGAAGCCGGCCCGACAGCACGCTGATCATCCCCCTCACACATGCGTTCTGTCGTGATTACAGGCGACGCTCAAGGCCCATTGTCACATGGAGACATATTGGTCCGGCGCTGTCACCTTGACCCCGGAGGACCGGGACCTGCCGCCCTGATCAGCTCGGGCGACGGCGGCCGCTCATGCCTCATCGGACCGGGCCCGGTGGCGGCGAACCCGATCGTCCAGCACCGATGATCAGCGTATGGCGGGCAAGGCGATGAGCGCCGGCATCAGAACTCCTCCCAGCCGTCTTCGGCGGCCACGGGGTCGAGCCTGCGGGCGGCGCCGCCGCGTCCGACCGTCTTCATGGCGGTGACGGTGCGGCTGGACGGACGCGGGGCCGGGCGCAGCGGCCGGACCTCCGCGACGCCGGTCTGGAAGCGCGCCACCGATCCGGCCAGCGTCTCGGCCTCCTGCGACAGCGAATGGCTGGCGGCGGTCGATTGCTCGACCATGGCCGCGTTCTGCTGGGTGACCTGATCCATCTGGTTGACGGCGGTGTTGACCTGCTGAAGGCCGGTGGCCTGCTCCTGGGCCGAGGCCGCGATCTCCGACACCAGGCCGTCGATCTCGGCGACCCGGCTGACGATGCGCTGCAGCGCCTCGCCGGTCTGGCCCACCAGGCTGACGCCGGTGTTCACCTGGCTGGTCGAGGCCGAGATCAGCACCT
>Ga0196981_1000176_pt1 | contig 45545 bp, 41 predicted proteins | sample S3_2013CmetaG_FD_155462 | JGI IMG/M metagenome (GOLD analysis project Ga0196981, IMG submission 155462) | Soil microbial communities from Anza Borrego desert, Southern California, United States - S3_20-13C | ecosystem: Environmental > Terrestrial > Soil > Desert | place: USA: California... | reverse complement strand
TGCACGCGCATCGCCAATGCGCCGGACTTCATCAAGGGCGTGGTCAACCTGCGCGGCATCATCGTGCCGATCGTCGACATGCGCATCAAGTTCAACCTCGGCGAGCCGACCTACGACCAGTTCACCGTGGTCATCATCCTCAACATCACCGGCCGCATCGTCGGCATGGTGGTCGACAGCGTGTCGGACGTGATCGCGCTGTCGAGCGAGCAGGTCAAACCGGCGCCGGAGATGGGCACCGCGCTCAACACCGATTACCTCATCGGCCTGGGCACCATCGACGAGCGCATGCTGATCCTGGTCGACATCGACCGCCTGATGTCGAGCGAGGAAATGGGCCTGATCGAGAAACTGGCCGCCTGACTGTCTGGCGTGGCGTTGCCAAGCCTGGCAATCCGCTAGCGAGGTCGCCAGCGGATTGGCGGCTTTCCGCTTTCCCTTTCCATCCATGGCCATCCATCGTCGAACCAGGCGCGCGCTCTCGCGCACCTGCTGCGTCGGGTTCGGTCCACGTCATCGATCAGCATCATCCGCGCTTCCGTGCAAGCCTGGCGGCCATCCCGATCTTGTCCACCTCTCCCAGCGCTCCCTTCGCCGCCAGCCCCAGCAGCCTGCGGAACGTCGGGCACTCCATGTGACTCGGCGCCCGGCAGGCCGCCGCGTGGCGCAGCCCGTCACGCATCGCGCTGAGCCGACTGATCATGCGGTCCAGCTCGTCGGCTTTCTCCGCCAATAGCTTGCGATCGATGCGCGGCGCACCGTCCGGCGCGAACATCGCGCCGATCTCGTCGAGCGATAGTCCCGCCGTACGCCCGAGCGCAATCAGCGCCAGCCGGTCCAGCACGTCCGGCCCGAACACCCGGCGCAGGCCCTGGCGTCCGACCGACACGATCAATCCTTTTTCCTCGTAATAGCGCAGCGTCGATGCCGGCACGCCGGTCGTGCGTGCCACTTCGGCAATATCCATGACGAATCCCCTTGACTTCAAGTCGACTTGAAGTCGTAACCTACCTCCACTTGAACACGAACGCAAACATGGGAGAACGTCATGGAACTCTATGCAGGCACGCTGGCGACCGGTGTGGTCGCGACGGTCGCGATGGATCTCTGGGGGCTGGCGCGCGGGCGCCTGTTCGGCATCGCCCCGCCGGACTACGGCATGGTCGGCCGCTGGATCGGCCACATGGCGCGCGGACGCTTTCGCCACGAAGCCATCGCGCGCGCGCCGGCCGTACCGGGAGAGCGGCCGCTCGGCTGGCTGTTCCATTACGCCACCGGCATCGCCTTCGCCGCCCTGCTGGTCGCCGTCGCCGGCCCCGGCTGGCTGGCGCAGCCGACATTGTGCGCGGCGCTGGCGGTCGGCATCGTCACCGTGGCGGCGCCCTTCCTGGTCATGCAGCCGGCCATGGGCGCCGGCATCGCCGCCGCGCGCACGCCGCGGCCCGGCGCCGCGCGCCTGCACAGCCTGGTCAACCACGCCGTGTTCGGACTCGGCCTCTATGCGGGCGGCCTCGTTGCCCGCTTCCTGCTGCCGTCCTGACGGCGGCGCCATGCCTTCCGGCATGTCCCTTCACTTCGTCATCACAGGAGAACGCCATGCGCATCCCCGCACGCTTTGCCCCGATCCTCTTCAGCGCCCTGCTGTCGGCCATCATGGTCGCCATCGTCTCGGCCTTCGTCCTCGTCACCGCCCAGGGTGTCCATGCCGGTCTGCCGGCGCAATGGCTCCGGAGCTGCCTGACCACCTGGCCGGTGGCCTTCCCGACGGTGGCCGTGGTGGCGCCGCTGGTGCGCCGCATCGTCGGCCGCCTGACGGCCGCGCCGGCCGCATGAGGTTGTGAAGTGGCCGCGCATCCGTGCGCGGCCGGAACGCGGCTCAGCCGCGCGCGCCGGCATGCAGCGCCGGCGCCAGCGACATCGCCACCAGCGGCAGCGCCAGCACGATGGTCGACGAGAAGCCCGCATGCTTGAAGCCGAGCGCGCCCGCCACGCCGCCGACGAAGAAGGACAGCACCAGCGCGGCATGCACCCGCATGCGCTGGCGGTTGGCGCGCACGAAGTGCGCCTCTGCGCCGCGGTCGCGGTTCCAGTAGACCAGCTTGCCGAGCTCGATGCCGAGGTCGGTGACCAGGCCCGTCACATGCGTGGTGCGGATTTCCGCGCTGGAGATCTTCGTCACCAGCGCGTTCTGCAATCCCATCGTGAAGCACAGCAGCACGGCGGTGAGCGAGACGCTGACGATCTCGTGCAGCTGCAGCGTCGCGCCGACCAGGCCGAAAGCCACCAGCAGCAGCGCTTCCAGGCGCAGCGGCGCGGCATAGATGTTGGGCGAGTCGCGCCGGCGCGCGTAATTGACCAGCCACGCCGTGGCGGCCGCGCCGGCCAGGAAGGACAGCAGCGACAGCCCGGCGGCGATCGCCAGGCCGGCATTGCCGAGCACGAGGTTGTCGGCCGCCGACGACACCATGCCCGTCATGTGCGAGGTGTACTGGCCGATCGCCAGGAAGCCGCCGGCATTGAGGGCGCCGGCCACGAAGGCGAGCAGCACGCCGAGATGCAGATTGGCGCGCGCGGTGCGTTCCCCGGCCGTCAGCCGGGCGAGATAGCGGATGGGCATGGGCGAGGCAGCCTTGCCGCGGCGCGGGCCGGCGGCGTTGACGGGATGGCGTCCATTCTAACGCCGCGTGTCCTGCCCATGTCCGTTAGCAGGCCGTCACGCTTCAGCCCCGGGTGCGGCGGCACGCGCGGGCGCGCCGGTGACGCCCGCGGCCAGTGCGGCGTCCATCGTCGCCACGTGGTGCAGGAACCAGTCGCGGAAGGCGGCCAGGCCGCGCCGCGCGTCGTCCACCCGGCCGGCGGCGGCGTCCTCCAGCAGGCGATGCAGCTGCAGCATCTGCAATGCATGCTGCTTCCTGTGTTCGCCGATGCCGGCGAACCCGATGCATTCCATCAGGTGTTCCTCGTCGGCGAAATGCCGTCCGGTGGCGGCCGCAAGCTGCTGAAGATGGAAGCGCAGCTCCTGGTCGTTGGCCGCGGCGCAGCCCGCGATGCGGCCCGCCAGGTCGCGGTGGTCGTCGTCCATCCGCGGCACGCCCAGGAGCATGCCGTCGTTCCAGTGCATGTTGCGCATCTTGCCAAACGTCGCGTCAGTCATTGGGCGGCGACATCGCAAGAGGCATGCCATCCGCGCCGGCGCCGCATCGTGCGCGGTCGCGGCAAGACCGGACACGACATCCGGCAAGACAGCGGGCGGTCACGGGATGTCGCGACGCGTTGCCGCCGGATGCCCCGATTCCGGGAATCGCGCCGGCGGTCTTCCGGAATTCGGCAATGCGCCGCTCGCATGGATGGGCGGTCCGGCGGCGCCGGAAACCGCGGCCGGCGAATGCGGCCGACGAATGCGGCCGACGAATGCGGCTCGAAGGGGCGTCAGGCCGCGCGATCGTCCTGCGCCGGCGTATCGTCCGGACGATCGCTGCGGGCGCCGTCGTTCTTGGCCGCATACATGCCGCGGTCGGCGCGGGCGAGCAGCCGGTCGCCGTCGTCGCCGTCGTCGGGAAAGACGGCGATGCCGACGCTGGCGCGGTTGCGCAGCGTGGCGCCGGCGATCGCATACGGCGCATCGACCAGGGCGCCGAGCTTGCCTGCCACCAGCGCGGCATCCTCGCGGCCGTTGACCGATTCGAGCAGAACCACGAATTCGTCGCCGCCGAGCCGGGCCACCGTGTCTTCCTCGCGCACGGCCTGCCGCAGCCGCCGCGCCACCTCGCACAGGAACAGGTCGCCCGCCGCATGGCCGAGGGTGTCGTTGACCTGCTTGAAGTCGTCGATGTCGATGTACAGGATCGCCAGGCTGCCGGCCCGGCGGCGCGCGCGGGCCAGCGCCGATGCGAGCCGGTCGTGGAACAGCCGGCGGTTGGGCAGGCCGGTCAGGTCGTCGTGGCGCGCGGCGCGCGTCAGCTCGGCCAGCATGCGCCGCTGTTCGATGGCGACGGCCACCTGGGTGGCCACGTACTGCAGGAGCTCTTCATCGCGCGGGCCGTAGCGCACGCCCGGCGAGCTCTTCATCACCAGCGCGCCGATGGGGCCCTGTCCGCCCGGCAGCGGCAGCGCCAGCCAGGACGCGCGCTCGGCCGCGCCGGCCGGCAGCGCCGCATCCAGTTCTTCGGATGCCAGCAGCGTCGGCCTGCCCTTGCGCGCGCTGTCGACCAGCATGCGCACCGCCGCATCGCGGCCGGCCGTGCCGGCGCCGGTCAGGTCCGTCTGATAGGGAAAGGTCACCGCGCCGCTGGCCGCATCGACCATGGCCACGGCGAAGAACGGCGCCGACACCAGGCCGGCCACCGTCAGGTGGATGTTGCCGAGCAGTTCGGGCAGGTCGGCGGGCGCATGGGCCGCCTCGGAGACCGCATAGACCGCGTTCTGCAGTTCCTCGGCCCGCTTGTGCTCGGTGATGTCGCGCGCCACGCCGATCCGCATGCGGTCCTGCGGCGACCAGCTGGCCGACCACATCACATGCACCAGGTTGCCGTCCTTGCGCACGTAGCGGTTCTCGAAGCCGATGCGCGGGATGCCCGCCATCACCAGGCGCGCCTCGGAACGCGTCTTGTCACGGTCCTCCGGCGCCACCAGATCGATCATCGTGCGGCCGGTCATCTCCTGCGGCGTGTAGCCGAAGATGCGTTCGCAGGCGGCATTGACCCAGACGATGCATCCGTGCTCGTCGACCAGGAACACCGCATCGAGCAGCAGGTCGACGACGTCGCGCTTGAGTTTGTCGATGGGAGAGGCCATGCCGCGAGCATACTATCAATCCGCAACGCATGGCGCGGGCGCCGCAGCATGGAAAGCGGCACCCGGCGGCCCGCGGCGTATGTTCAGCGCCGCAACCGGGCGAGCCGCTCAGTGTCCCGCCGAGGCGCGCCGGAAGCCCGCGATCGCCTGCTCCGTCACCACGCCCGAGGTCGCCGTGCGGCTGCCGTCGGCCCGGTACCAGTAGACGCGCGGCAGCTCGCCGTGCCAGCGCGGGTCGATCGCATGGCGCAGCCGTTCCGGCGGCGCATCGCCGAAGGCCCAGATGCGCGCCGCCATCCCGCTGGCGCGGACCTTGTCCTGCAGCCCGCGCACGGTGTCGGGATCGTCCGCGCTGTCGGTGGCCACCGCCTCGACCGCCAGCGGCGCGGCGCGCTGGGCCGCTGCCAGCGCGGCGAAGCTGGCAGCGCAATAGGTGCAGTCGAGCGACCACATCACCAGCACGAACGGCTTGCCGCGGTGGAAAGCCTCGATCCGGGCGAGGCTATTACTGTCGAACGCGGCAACGCCGGAGGCCATCGCCGACGGCGGCGCCACCATGCCCGCCGTCATCAGCGCCACCAGCGCGGCGCGCATCACGTCGCTTCTCCCGCCACGGCGACGGTCACCAGTCCGTCGGCACGGGTGTTCCAGACCAGCACGATGTCCGTCGCCGTCGCCGCCAGGCGCGGCTGGTCGGAGGCGCCCGCCGTGCGCGCCAGCGTGCGCTCGGACCAGGTGCGGCCGCCGTCGCGCGATACCCGGGCCATGATCGCGGTGGCATCGCCGTCGAGCTGCTTCCATGCGATGGCGACGGTATCTCCGGCGATCGCGAGGTCCGCATGCGCCGCCGTGTCGTCGCCGATCCTCGCTGCCGTTGCGAGGGCCGCATCGGGCGCGGCATCCGGGCCGATGCGGGCATGGAACACGCCGCCGCGCTCGCCACGCATGTTGAACCATGCCTGGTGGCGCACGCCATGGCGATCGTAGGCGAGCGCCGGGCCATGATGGGGGCAGGCGTCGATCTTCCAGCCGTCGCGGGTGGCGCGTTCCACCCTGCCGGGCCGGCCGGACGCATCGAGCAATGCGAATGCATGGTCGCGCGTCGTGCCGTCGAACACATGGCGCCACAGCGCGGCCGGCCGCCCCGACGGCGATATCGCCAGCGCGATGCGACAGCATTCGCAGCTGTGGTCCGCGATCTTGTAGTCGCCGCGGAAGCTGGCGCCGCCGTCGTGCGATACCGCGTAATACAGTGCCGCGCCGGCATAGGTCCGCCCCGCCGCCTTTGCCGCCTCGAGATCGCGCTTGTCGATCCAGGCGACGAAGATGCGCCCGTCGCGGTCGACGATCATGGCATCGAAGCGGTGCGTGATCTCGTCGCGGTTGGCATGCACCGTCAGCGGCGCGGAAAAGCTCCCGCCGCCGTCGGTCGAGCGCACGAAGCGGATCTCGCCGGTATAGGGTTTGGCCAGCGGCTTCGTGTAGCTGACGTACAGCTCGCCGCGCGGGCCGAAGGCCAGCTTGGGCCGGTTCTCGCCGTCGGCGGAGACCGGCTCGGACGACGGCGTCGCGCGCACCGGCGCCGACCAGCTGCGGCCGCGGTCGCGCGAGCTGCGCACGACGACATGCTGGCCGGCGTCCGTGGTCTCCTTGCCGGCCACCCACAGCGTGCCGTCCGGCGCGAATGCCGCGGAGATGCCGAGCTCCGGCGCGCGCGGACGCCGCGACCCGCCGCCGCCATGCGCGCCATGAACGTGCTGGGCCCGGGCGATCGGGGGGAAGAGGGGGCCGAGGGCGAGCACCGCGAGGAGGGCGCGCCGCGCGGGCGAAGGGCGATCAGTAGATGACACGGAGTTCTCCTGCAAGCGTGCGTCCGGGGAGCGGATGGAAGGCGTAATGGCGGGCATCGGCGAGATTGTCGATGCCCAGGGACAGTTCCGCGCGGCGCTGGGGACGCCAGCGCAGCTTCATGTCCCACAGCGTGTACGACGAGTTGCCGCCGTAGACGCCGGGGTTGCTGTCGCTGTTGTCGAGCGTGCCGTACTGCCGGCCGGCGTGGCGCACGCCGACGCTGCCGGACCAGTGCGCGTGCGGCGCCCACGAGACCAGCGCATTGGCGCGCACGCGCGGCACGCGGATCCAGGTCTTGCCGACCAGGGTCGGGTTGTTGGCGTTGGCGAGGATGCGGCCGCGCGACCAGGACGCGTTGGCCGTCACGTCCAGCCCGCGCATGCCGACGTCGTGCCAGACGCTGGACGCCTCGACGCCGCGCGTGCGCACGCGGTCGATGTTCTGCAGATTGGTCACATTGGGGACCACGGTGATGTTGGTCTGGCTGTAGATGGTGTCGCGCACGTCGTCCTCGAACAGCGACAGGCGCAGCGTGCCGCGCGATCGCGCGAGCAGGAATTCCTTCTCCGCGGTCAGCTCCTTCGCCCAGGACGTCTCGGCGCGCAGGAAGGGATCGTTGTTGACGATGGCATTGCCCGCGACCGCGCCCTGGAACAGTTCGGCCACGGTCGGAAAGCGCACGCCCTTGCCGGCGGACGCGCGCAGCAGCCAGTCGCCGGGCGCCTGCCAGGCGACCGACAGCTTGGGCGAGACGGCGGTGTCTTCGCGGTCGGCATAGGACACTGTCGCGGCCGCGGTCGCGCGCTGGCCGCCGAAGGCCTTCCAGCGTTCGTGGCGCAGGCCGGTGGTGATGCGCCAGCCGGGCGCGATCTTCCAGGTGTCCTGCGCGAACCATGCCGCCAGCGATGTCCGCCCGCGGAAGGCCGACACCCGCGCCTGCGCGTCGCCATGGCGCCAGTCGGCGGTACGCGACGTCCGGCTCTCCAGCGCGTAGCGGTTGTCGTGGTAGCCGAAGGCGAGCGCATGCCTGCCCTCCCCCTGCGGCGACCAGGTCGATTGCAGGTCGAGCGTGCGCCAGCCGGTGCCGCTGCCGTCGGCAAGCAGGCCCGGCCCGCCCGCCAGCGCCGCGGGCGGATTGCCGGCGGCAGTGCGGACATGGTCGCGCGCGATGTCGTAGCGGGTGCCGACGGCCGACATGTTCCAGCCGCTGCCAAAGCGTGTGGCCAGCTTGACGCCGAGCATGTCGTGCGTCTCGTCGACATGCTGCGGGGCGAAGGCGCCGGCCGGGATCGCGTATGTCACGCCGTCGATCGATACCAGCCCGTCATGGACCGGCGCGCCGGCGTGATCGCGCAGCAGCGTGGCGCCGCTGCGCCGGCCGTCGTTGCGCCAGCGCGCCAACAGCGTTTCGCCGTGGATGCCGGGCGCGAACCGGTAGCCGACCTTGAGCCTGGCCTGTTCCTGGCGGTTGTCCTCGATCGCGCTGCCGTTCGGGCCGGCCAGGTACCAGGGCCGCCCCGACGGATCGGTGCCGCGCACGGCGCCGGTGACCGGGATGGCCGGTGCGGCCGACGGCGACGGCGACTGCAGCGTCACGTACTGCATCGGATGGCTGCGGTTGTCGAGCCGGTTCAGGCTGACGCTCCAGGTCAGCGCATCCAGCTTGTCGGCCACGCGTGCGCCGGCCTGGCGGCCGCTGTAGCGCCCGCTGTAGCCGGCGTCGTCGAACTGCTGGGTGAAGGCCTGGACGGTCGCCTCGGCCTCGAAGCCCTGCGGCTGGCGCGTCGTCATGACGACGGTGGTGCCGATGGAATTGCCCGGATAGAGCGCCGAGAACGGTCCGTACAGCACGTCGACGCGCGCCAGTTCCTGCGGCGTCACCATGTTCCAGCGCGGCGCATTGAACTGGCCGAGGAATTGCGACAGCAGGTAGCCGTCGGCATAGACCAGCGAGCGCGGCGCCTGCAGGTTGGCGGACGAGCGGCCGCCGATGAGCGCATTGCGGTCGCCGATGTAGCGCTTGCGCACGGTGACGTCGGGCAGATATTTCAGCGCGTCCTCGACGTTGATGGTGTTCTGGTCGCGCAGTTGCGCGGCGGTGCGGCTTTCGCTGGTGGTGGGCAGGTTGGGGTCGAGCGGCACATGGTTGCCGGTCACGGTGACGGTCTGCAGGTCGCGGTCGGCGGCCACGCCCTGGGCGGCGGCCGGCGTGCAGAGCGCCTGCGCCACGGCGCAGGCGACGAGGGTCGGCCGCAGCAGGCGGCCGGCATCGGGCAGGAGGAGCATCGGCAGAAAGGGAAATCAATGCGACGGTGACGTCGCAACAAGTTATCGCCCGGGAAGCGAGATGCCCTTGCGGGCGCTCAACGCGCAGGGCGGCCTGCCCCGGACGGGAGCAAGCGGCTTGTCGCGGATGATGGGCCGCACCGCGCGCTGCAGCGGGGCAGGGGATGCGGCCGGCGCGTCAGGCCGTTGCCGGCGGGCCGCGCGGCGCCGCATGGCGCCACGCCGGCAGGCGGGTGGGTGCGTGGTAGAACAGCGGAGGATAGCCGGTTGCGGACAGTGCCGGCGGCACGGCGGCCGCCATGGCCGGCAATGCGGGCTGGCAGTGCTGCATGGTGCAATAGTCGCAGGCCGCCATGCCGTGCAGCGGACCGGTCTTGCCGGCCGGTTGCCCGGATTTGGCGACCGAGCACAGTTCGGCCACCGGGTACACCTTGCCGTTGGCGCCGAGCTTTGCCAGCTGCATCGCCACCGGCACGAAGACGTTGAGCGCCATCGCCAGCAGGGCGACGAGGGCGAACAGCATCGGACGGGAACGGTGGCGGGCAGTCATGGATGAGAGGCGTCTGGCAACGCCGCGCGTACGGCCGGAAGCGGGAACATCGAACGGGCGGATCGGCGGCAGGCGCGATTATAGCAACAGCCCGGCGGCATCGCGGCCGGGCACGCGCCGTATTCCCTCCCCCTGGCAAGGGGGAGGGTCAGGGAGGGGGTAGTGCGCCTGATCGCACGCATGCATCGGTTGAAACGCCCTACCCCCATCCCGACCTTCGCCCTGCCAGGAGGAAGGAGCCGTTCGGGGCGGCTTGACGCGTCGTCGGATGTGCCCGCGCATCACCTCACGGCGCCGCGATCAGCAGCTTGCCGGTGCGCACGCGCTGCGGATGGTCGCCCACCTTCACGCTGGCGACCTCGCGTCCTTCCTCGAAGGAGATCACCGACACCCGGTCCTGTTCGCTGACCGAGATGTAGCAATGCCTGCCGTCGGCGCTCTCGGTGGCCCAGTAGGGCTTGGCGCCGAGCGGCGTATCCGACAGCTTCACCGTCTTGTAGGCGAAGGTCCGGCGGTCGACGATGGCCGCGTAGCCGGACATGGTGGCCGCCACGCACAGCTTGGTCCCTTCCGAATTGATCGCCAGCCCGTGGTGGGCCGAGTTGAGCTGGTACTTGTAGTGCGGCAGCGCGGCGACCTCGTTGGGGATCGGCAGGTCGAGCGCGCGCGTGATCTTGTCGGCGGCCACGTCGTACTCGAACAGGCCGTGGAAGAACGACACCTGGAAATACACGTGTTTCTCGTCCGGCGCCACCGCCATCGGCCGCACCGCCTTGTCGATCCACGGACGCCCGAAGGCCGCCAGCTTCTCGCCCATGTCGACCCGGCGCATCACCTTCCAGGTGGTCGCATCGACGATCTGGAACCAGCGGTCGCCCTTGATCCAGTCCAGCCAGGACACCGTGGTCGGCACGTACACCTTGCCGATGCTGGCATGGTAGACGCGCTTGCCGTCCTTCGAATAGGTGTTCTCGTGCGGCTGGTCGCCGGACGCGAAGCCGCCGACGATCCTGCCGGTGGCCGTATCGATCGCGTGCACCTTGCGCGCGGTGGAGGCCGACACCAGGAAGATCTTCCCGTCCGGCGAGATCGCCGCATGGTCGGCGCGGATGCCCTCGACCGGCGTGCGCCAGGCGATCCTGCCGGTGGCCACCTCGATGGCGACGGCGTCGGCGAAGCTCGGGCGCGACGCATAGATGTAGCGACCGTCCGCCGACGGAAACAGGTCGTCGACCAGCTGGTCGTGGCCTTCGCCGATGACGTTGCGGATCAGGTGGAAGGCGGCGCGGCGCTTGATGCCGGCCTTCTCGATCTCTTCCATGCGCTCCTTGCGGTCCGGCGCCATGTCGATGCGCTTGAGGACCTGGAAGGTATGCGGATCGAAGATCTCTGCGGTGCCGTCCCAGTTGCTGCCGACCAGGACCACGTCGCGCAGCGTGGCCGCAGACTGCGCGGGCGGCGCATCGGCCCGCGCGGTCGCGGGAGCGGTGGAGGACGCTGCCGGCTGGGCGTGCAGCGGAGCGGCCGCGGCGAGGGCGGCGCAGGCGAGGAGGAAGGAAGGGCGCATGTCTCGGATGTCGTTCTCGTGAGAGCCGCGTGGCGCGGCGAGCGCCTATTGTGCATCGAAGCCGGTTGATGCGGTGGCGCGCCGCGGGATTTCCCCTGGAGGCCATCCTCTACCTTGCCGCGCCGCGCCGCGACGGCCGCCGCGCCCGATTCCGCGCTTGACGACCGTCAAACGCGGATGCAATCGATTGTTCATGCAACCGGCCGAAAATCGGTACGAAATTCGTTCGCCGCTTTCGCATAATGCGCGGCTGGGGCGGGCCACTCCCTGCCCCGTTTCGAGAGGAGAACACATGCAATTCCAGAAGACCATCGTCGCCCTGGCGCTGTCGGGCATGGCTGCCGCCGCCCTGGCCCAGGAAACCGTCGTGAAGATCGGCCACACCGGCCCGCTGTCGGGCGCGCAGTCGTTCGCCGGCAAGGACAACGAGAACGGCGCCCGCCTCGCCGTCGAGGAACTCAATGCCAGGGGCATCACCGTCGGCGGCAAGAAACTCAAGTTCGAGCTGCTCAGCGAGGACGACCAGGCCGATCCGAAAAGCGGCGTGTCGGCCGCGCAGAAGCTGGTCGACGCCGGCGTGAAGTACGTCGTCGGCCCGTACAATTCGGGCGTGACCATTCCCGCCTCGCGCGTCTACAACCAGGCAGGCACCCTGATCGCCACCGTGGCGACCAATCCGAAGGTGACCGAGCAGGGTTACAAGAACGTGTTCCGCGTCGTCGCCAGCGATTCGCAGATCGGCTCGAAGATGGCGCAGTACGCCGCCAACGAGCTGAAGCTCAAGGCCGTGGCCGTCATCGACGACCGCACCGCCTTCGGCCAGGGCGTCGCCGAGGAATTCAAGAAGGAAGCCAAGCGCCTCGGCCTGAACGTGGTCGGCCACGAGTTCACCAACGACAAGGCGTCCGACTTCAACGCCATCCTCACCAACCTCAAGTCGAAGAAGCCGGAAGCGATCTTCTTCGGCGGCTATGCGCCGCAGGCCGCGCCGATGGCGCGCCAGATGAAGCAGCTCGGCCTGAACGCGAAGCTGCTCGGCGGCGATACCCTGTGCTCGCCGGAAATGGGGCAGCTCGGCGGCGACGCGGTGGGCGAGAACGTGCTGTGCGCCCAGGGCACGGTGCAGCTCGACAAGGCCGCCGGCGGCGCCGACTTCAAGGCGCGCTACAAGAAGCGCTACGGCAAGGATCCGGACGTCTATGCAGCCAGCTTCTACGACGGCGTGAACCTGTACGCCGACGCGATGAAGGCGGCCAACTCGACCGATGCGGCCAAGGTGCAGGCCGAGATCGCCAAGGGCACGTACAAGGGTGTCGTGACCACCTATGCCTATGACGACCGCGGCAACCTGAAGCAGTCGCCGGTGACGGTGTTCCACTTCAAGGGCGGCGCACCGGTGGCGATCGCCAGCTACTGATCGTCACGCGCTTCTCCGCGGGACCGCCGCCGCGCGTCCCGCGCTGTCTCCGCCTTGCCCGGCCCGGTGGCCGGGCAAGGCGTCATTTCCGGTGCGCGCCGCTCGCGTTCCAGTCCTGCTCTCCCGCTGCCCCGGCGGCGGCGTCGGACCCGGCCTCTCCGGTCCGCGCCTTGCCGCGGCGAATGGCCGCGCCAGCCTTGCCTTCCGTGTCCCGGTAAAGATAGTCATCCGGCAGGCCGAGACGGCGGCAGGCCCGCACCGCCGGTGCCGTGCGCAGCAGCAGCCGGTCGGCAAGACTACCCAATCGCCGCATCGCGAGCCGTTGCCATGGACGCAGCCCGGCATGCCGTTCCAGCGCCAGCCGGGACCGCAGCGCGGGCGGCACCAGCTCGACCGCAGCCGCCACCAGCATGCCCTGCAGCCGGTCAAGCGGCGCCGGCAGCAGCGGATACGCGCGCATGATGGCGAGGAATTCCTCGTGCACCGGCGTTGCTTCCAGCGACGGGGCGACGGCCGACATCATCGTTTCCATGGCGGCGCGCGAGGCCGGCGCATGCACGGCGCCGTACAGTCGCGCCGACGTGCGCGCCTCCGCGAAGAAGCGGTCGCCGGCGGCCTGGCCGAGCGGGCCTACCCAGGTCTCGTAGGCCGCGAGGAAGCCGAAGCTCGCGGTCGCATGCACCCATGACAGCAGTTCCGGATCGTCGGCGCGATAGGCGCGGCCGTCCGCCGTGGCGCCGCGCACCTGCGCATGCCGGCGGCCGACGGCGGCGATCATCGCTTCGGCCTGGCTGCGCGGGCCGTACACCGTCACCATGGCGGCGTACCCGGTGCGGCGGATGCGGCGCAGCGGATCGCCGCGGAAGGCGGTGTGTTCCCACACGCCGGCACGGATGCGCGGTTCGGCCAGTTCGAGCAGCACCGCGGCAATGCCGCCGACGAATAGCGCCAGCGGATTGCGGAACACCCGCCACGACACCGAGTCTGGCGACGACAGCGCCGGTTCGCCGCGCGGCGCGGCGAAGTCGATCGCATGTTGTCCCGGGTCGAAAAACGTCCCGGCGGCGTGTTCCAGTCGCCGCTGCAACGGTGCCGGCAGCATGAACGGGCCCGACAGCAGGGGCATGGATTTTCCTCCAGGAGACGAACGGGGCGGGCTCGACCCGGGCCGCCTGTGCAAGAGAGTCGCACGGCGCCGTCTTGTTTGTCCGGATTGACCTGAGTCATGCGCTTGCCCGTGCGCCGCGACGGTCCGGCGTTACAGGAGGTACATCTTGCGGCGTGGCAGCGCGGCGGCGGCTTGCCTATGCTCTCGTTGCCCTTGCCGCCCGTATCGGCGGATCCGTCACTTCGTTACGAGAAAGGTTTTCATGTCCGACCGCTTCCTGCCGCGCCTTGCCCGCATCCTGTCACTGGCACTCCTGCTGCCGGGTGCTTCCCTGTCCGCCGCCGCCACGACTGCCCATGTCGATTGCCGTTCCTGCGGCGAATGGAACCATCCGCAGGAGCCGTTTCGCATTTTCGGCAACACCTGGTACGTCGGGACGTCGGCGCTGTCGGCGGTGCTGGTGACCGGCAGCCGCGGCCATGTGCTGCTGGACGGGGCCCTGCCGCAGTCGGCCGAGCAGATCGCCGCCAACATCCGCAAGCTCGGTTTCGCGGTGGAGGATGTGAAGCTGATTCTCAATTCGCATGCCCACTTCGACCACGCCGGCGGCATCCCGGCGCTGGCACGCATGAGCGGGGCCCAGGTGGCGGCCAGCATGGCGAGCGCCCATGTCCTGGAGGCGGGCTCACCGGGCGCGGACGATCCGCAGTACGACCCGCGGCATCCGGTTCGCCTGGAGCCGCTGCGCAACGTGCGCATCGTCGCCGATGGCGAGACCGTGACGCTGGGCGAGCTTGCCCTGACGGCCCATCCGACCCCGGGTCATACGCCGGGGGGAACCACCTGGACCTGGCGCAGCTGCGAGGGCGTTCGCTGCCATGACATCGTCTATGCCGACAGCCTGAATCCGGTCTCCTTCGACGGCTTCCGCTTCTCCGGCGGGCCGGCAGCGCCGGACTGGTCGAAGGCATTCCACGCGAGCATCGATCGCGTGGCGGCACTGCCGTGCGACATCATCGTTTCGGTGCATCCGGGTTTCAGCGACCTGTTCGGCAAGCTGGCGCGGCGCAGGGCGGGGGCGCAGGGAGGCGATCCCTTCGTCGCCGTGGACGGCTGCAGGCGCTATGCGGCGGCGGCGCGCATGAGCCTGGACATGCGCTTGCGCAAGGAGGCGGCTGCGTCGCGCTGATTTCCTTGGTTCGCATTCCTGGAATGCGGGATGCGGGCGCGCCGTCCTGCCGATGCTGTCGTCCCTGGTTCGCAGCGGGCGTGTCCTTGGCGTGTGGATTCTGTGTTCGTGGGGTTCGCGTGTGCTTGGTGTGCGGATTCTGTGTCCTCGGCGTTCGCGTGCCCTCGGCGTGCCGGCCGCGCGGCATTGGGATGCAGGCAGCGGTCATGCCGGCGCTTGCGCCGCCACGCTGTTCCGCTGCCCCTCCGGGGTCGCCCTGCGGGCGCCCGGCGGAGCGGTTGCCGAAACGGGGTCCAGAACAACTCGGCCCCGCAGAGGCCTCAGACAAGTTCTGGCCCTGATCCGTTTCGGCAACCGCTCCGCCGGCAGCTCCAAAGCGTGGCGGCGCAAGCGCCGGCATGACCGCTTCGTGACTTGGCAAGCGTCTCTATGTGTGAGCCTCCCCGATATCCCCTCCCCCTCGCAGAGGGAGGGTCAGGATGGGGGTAGTGCGCTCGATCTGCCACATGCATTTGCTCAGGCACCCTACCCCCATCCCGGCCTTCCGCCGCGAGGGGGAAGGAGCGACGGCGCGTACAGGACGCAAGGCGGTATTCCAGGAAGTAAGTGCCCGCAGGATGCTCGTCCCTGCAGGGCTGCGGCCTGATGGTTGCACGAGCGGCAACGATCGCGTCCTTCGTATTTCTTCCCTGCGATGCGCATCGGGAAACGCCGCGGAAAAATCTCCCCGCAATGCCCCTCGCCGCACGGCGGCTTGGCTATAATTCCCGACCGTCCCGCGTCGCGGCGTGCATGCCGCTCCGATCCGGACGACGCAGCGCAGTGCGTTGCGAAACCTCGTCCTCATCCCCCGAAGGTTGCCGCCATGTCCTTGTCCGATCATCAGCTCGAATTGCTGTCGCCCGCCCGCACCGCCGAGATCGGCCGCGAAGCCGTCCTGCACGGCGCCGACGCCGTCTACATCGGCGGCCCCGCGTTCGGCGCGCGCCACAACGCCAGCAACCCGATCGGGGACATCGCCGCCCTGGTGGAATTCGCCCACCGCTACCGCGCGCGCATCTTCGTCACGATGAACACCATCCTGCACGATGCCGAACTCGAGACCGCGCGCAAGCAGATCTGGCAGCTCTACGACGCCGGCGTCGATGCGCTCATCGTGCAGGACATGGGCCTGCTGGAGATGGACCTGCCGCCGATCCAGCTGCATGCCTCGACCCAGTGCGACATCCGCACCGTGGAGAAGGCCCGCTTCCTCGGCGCGGTCGGCTTCTCGCAGCTGGTGCTGGCGCGCGAACTGACCCTGCAGCAGATTCGCGCGATCCGCGCCGAAGTCGATACGCCGCTCGAATACTTCATCCACGGCGCGCTGTGCGTGGCCTTCTCCGGGCAGTGCTACATCTCGCATGCCGACACCGGCCGCAGCGCCAACCGCGGCGACTGCTCGCAGGCCTGCCGCCTGCCCTACACCCTGGCCGACGGCCAGGGGCGCGTGGTGGCCTACGAGAAGCACCTGCTGTCGATGAAGGACAACGACCAGAGCGCCAACCTGGAAGCCCTCGTCGATGCCGGCATCCGCTCGTTCAAGATCGAGGGCCGCTACAAGGACATGGGCTACGTGAAGAACATCACCGGCCACTACCGCCGCCTGCTCGACGGCATCCTCGAGCGCCGCCCGGAATTCGCGCGCGCCTCCAGCGGCACCACGCGGCTGGCCTTCGAGCCCGACGTCGACAAGACCTTCCACCGCGGCCACACCGATTATTTCGCCACCGGCCGCCAGCCCGACATCGGCGCCTTCGACACGCCGAAATACGTCGGCGTCGAACTCGGCACGGTGCTGAAGCTGGGCGCCGACCATGTCGACCTCCTCACCAACGCGCCGATGGCCAACGGCGACGGCCTCAACTACCTGAACAAGCGCACTACCGTCGGCCTGCAGGCCAACACCGTGCAGAAGCTCGGCGAGGATGCCGATGGCCAGCGCTGGCGCGTGTTTCCCAACGAAGCGATGGCGGCGCTGCCGGGCCTGAAGGCCGGCGTGAAGGTGCACCGCAATCGCGACCACCACTGGGAACAGGCACTGCACAAGGCATCCTCCGACCGCCGCGTGACGGTGCATCTGACGCTCACGGAGACCGACGGTGCGGAAGGAGCGGGCCTGTGCCTGACCCTGGCGGACGAGGACGGCATCGCTTCCAGCACCGCGGCCGCGATCGACCTGCAGCCGGCCCGCGATGCCGCGCAGGCGGACGCCGCGCTGCGCGCGAGCCTCGCCAGGCTCGGCAACACCATGTTCGCGGCCGGCGAGGTGACGCTGGCGCTGTCGCAGCCGTGGTTCGTGCCGGCCGCGGCGATCAACGCGTTGCGCCGCGACGCGGTGGCGGCCCACGAGGCGGCGCGCCTGGCCGCCTGGAAGCGCCCGCCGCGCAAGGCGCCGGCCGAGCCGCCGGCACGCTATCCCGAGACCCATCTCAGCTATCTCGCCAACGTCTACAACGAGAAGGCGCGCGCGTTCTACCTGAAGCACGGCGTCGAGCTGATCGATGCCGCCTACGAGGCGCACGAGGAAGCCGGCGAGGTGTCGCTGATGATCACCAAGCACTGCCTGCGCTTCTCGTTCAACCTCTGCCCCAAGCAGGCCAAGGGCGTGCAGGGCGTGCAGGGCCAGGTGAAGGCCGAGCCGATGACGCTGGTCAGCGGCGACAAGCGCTACACGCTGCGCTTCGACTGCAAGCCCTGCGAGATGCACGTGGTCGGCGCGATGGACCCGGCCATCCTGCGCTCGCCGCCGCCGTCCGAGGTGCCGTACAGCCCGATGGTGTTCCACCGCAAGCGGCCGGCGGCATGACCTTCGGCCGTTGGCGCGGCGTGCCCGTTACTGCGCCGCCGCCTTCGCGCGCTGCTTCTTCTTCGCTGTCTTCTTTGCTGTCTTCTTCGTGACCGCTTGCACCGGCTTGCCGTCGGCGCCGACGTCGCGTCCCGCCTGCGCATTGCCGGTTGCCGGCGACGAGCCCGACGAGCCGGTGGCCTGGGACGCATCCTCGTCGCTGCCGCGGTTCGGATCGCCGATGCGCGCGCCGCGCAGCGTCGTGTCGTCGTTGCGGTCGGCGGCGTTGGGCCCGGCCGGCGTGGCGGCGGGATTGCCGTAGCCGGTGCCCGGCGAGTTCGCGCCGGAATCCTGGGCCAGGACCGGGCCGGCCGCTGCCAGGGCGATGGCGCAGGCGAGCGCGCGCGCAATGGGATGAAGTGTCGGCATGCTGTGCTCCTTGGCGTGTGGAAGGGTTGCCGCACGGGACGGCTGTGCGGGCCGTTATTGAGGGCCGTTATTGCGGGCCGTTTTGACCTTGGAAGCCGCAAGCGCCGTCCCGGTTCATCGCATGGCCAAGCGGCACGAATCCGCCTGCATCGGAAAAGGGGGAACTTCCGATATCGCCGCTGCCTGACCGACTGTTTGTGCAGGGACGCTCACCATTGCCTGCAGGCCCTGGCTCCACGCGCTTGGCTTCCCGGTTGCGCGAGCCTTGCCGGGCGCGCATGCGCGCTTCGGCAGGGGGCATTTTTCCTCGGATTCAGGAGATCCGCATGAACAGGCTTTCGATCGCGCTGCTGGCTGTCGCCGGCCAAGCCGGGAAACATGCGGCGCATGGGCAGACATGCGATCTGCGGCCCGCGCCGCGACCCGTGCCGGCTGCCTGCGCCCGGACGGAGCGGCGTGCCGGGCTGGCATGACCCGGAACATGATCTGCGCCGACGCATGGCATTCGTTCAGGAACCTTCGCCGCCGATTGCCGGCCTATATATCGCGCCAGTCACGCCGCCGGCCGCGGAGCCCGCGGATGGCCGGCTTTCCCATCGACATTTGACGCGCGGAAGGAGTCATCAATGAGCCATTATTCGAGGTACGCAACGGAAAGCAGGAGCGACCTGACCTTCGCCTGGGTGCTGGGAGCGGTGGCCATCGGCGCGGCCGCGATGTTCTTCCTCGATCCGTCGCAGGGAAGGCGGCGACGGGCGCTGGTGCGCGACAAGCTCGCCAGCGCGCGCGTGCAGACGGGCAAGACGCTCGACACGCAGGTGCGCGACCTGTCGAACCGCACCCGCGGCCTGCGCCACGAGGCGGCCCGCCTGTTCATGCGCGGCAAGCGCCGCGAAGGGGACGCCCTGCATTGACGCCGTTGCGGCGCAGCGCGCCATACGGAGTTCAGCGCGAGGTCCGGCCATGCCGGCGATCCGAATTCCCATCCTGACATGCGCCGGCTTCTGGCTGGCGTTCGCGCTCGCGGCGGTTCCGGCGCAGGCGCAGGTGCGCTGGCTCGGCAGCACCGAGATTGCCGCCGGCCGCGGCGAGAAAGGGCCGTGGCAGCAGAATGCCTCGCGCTACGACTACGTGGACGATCCGACCGTCGTGTTCGATGCCGGCGGCGATGCCGCGGTGGCCTGGGTCGACCAGAAGCGCAAGGAGGTGCTGGTCCAGCGCCGCAGCTTCGCCGACGGCCGGCCGCTGTCCGATCCGGTCGTCGTCTCGCGCAGCCCCGGCAGCTTCTCGTGGCTGCCGCGCATGGCGCGCGTGCCCGACGCCCCGCAGCGCCTGCACATCGTCTGGCAGGAAATCATCTTCTCCGGCGGATCGCATGGCGGCGACATCCTGCATGCGCATTCGGATGACGGCGGCACGACGTTCTCGCCGCCGCGCAACATCTCGCGCTCGGTGGGCGGCGACGGCAAGGGACGGATCAATCCGAAGGTGTGGCACAACGGCAGCCTCGATGTCGCGGCCGGCCCGGGCGGCCGGCTCGCCGTCGCCTGGACCGAATTCGACGGTGCGCTGTGGCTGGCGCAGTCGCGCGACGGCGGCGGCACGTTCGCGCGGCCGCAGCGCATCGCCTCGGGCGGCAAGCCGGCGCGCGCGCCGACGGTGGTCTTCGGCAAGGACGGCGCCGTCATCCTGGCCTGGACCACCGGCGACGATGACGACGCCGACATCCATGTCGCCCGCTCGGTCGGCGACGGATTCACGCCGCCGGAGAAGGTCGGCGCCGGGCGCGGCTATGCCGATGCGCCGAAGCTGGCGGTCGGCGCCAACGGCACGGTGCATCTGGTCTATGCGCAGAGCGACGGCGGTCCCTTCGGCCGCTACCGCATCCTGCATGCGCGCACGGAGGAAGGGCGCGGCTTCGGCACGCCGCGCGACATCGCCGGCTCGCTGCCGGGCGGCGCCGAATCGGCGGCTTTTCCGTCGCTCGCCGCCGATGCCGGCGGCCGCCTGCTGGTGGCCTACGAATTGTTCCCCGATCGCCGCCGCCGTTCGCGCGGGCTCGGCCTGAGCGTCTCGCTGGACGGCGGCCGTTCGTTCGCGCCGCCGTCGGTCGTGCCGGGCAGCGCGGACCCGGCCGGCGGCACCAACGGCAGCCATCAGGGCCAGCTGATGGAAAAGCTCGCCATCGATGCCGGCGGCAACGTGGCCATCGTCAACAGCAGCCTGCTGCCGGACACGGGCAGCCGGGTCTGGCTGATGCGCGGCACGATCGCCGCATCGACCGGCGGCAGCCGCTGAGGCCGGATCGCCGCACTGCATCCGCGCACGAAATCGGTTACGCTCGCAGCCTTGCGCGCCATCCCGGCCGCGCCGCAAGGACAGCCATGAACCACCGCGAACGTTTCCTCGACTATCTCCGCCTCTACGAAGCCAAGGACCTGGCGCGCATCACCGACATGTTCGCCGAGAACATCGTGCTGCGCGACTGGAACATTTCGGTCAAGGGCAAGGCCGCCGCCCTGGAAGAGACCGCCGCCAATTTCGCCAACGCCAAGAGCCTCCGCATCGTGCCGCTACATGTCTATGAAAGGGAGGGCGCGGTGGCCGGCGAGCTGCACATCACCGTCGACGGCAGCGTCGAGCTGTACGTCGTCGATGTGCTCGAGTTCGATGCCGAGGGCAGGATCGCCGCGATCCGCGCCTATCTCGGCCGGGCCGACTGATCCGCGCCCGCCGCGACCGCGAAATTCCCCTCGACCGCGAGCCTGCCACCGCTGCACGCGGCGAAGCTGCCGTCCGCCCCGGCATGCAGCACGACATCGCTGCCCAGCGCCAGCGGCGCGCGGAAGCGGCAGCCGATCGCCGTGACATGGGCGCCGCGCACCGACTCGATCGCCGCGCAGGCGCGGCCGACGGTCTGCATGCCGTGGATGATCGGCGCCGGCAAGCCGAACAGCCGCGCCGACCAGCCCCACAGATGGATCGGATTCCAGTCGCCGGAGACGGCCGCGTAACGGCGCCCCGCCGCCGCATCGAGATGCCATGCCGCGACCTGCGGCGCATCGATGGCCGCCGTGTCCTTCGCGGGCAACCTGCCCTCCCGGCGCGCGCCGCGCCGCGCCAGGTAGCGGCTGGCGCAGGTGACGACCGGCTCGCCGTCCTGCAGGCACCGGGTTTCCAGTGCACAGTACACCGCGCCGTTCGGCGCCGGCGCCGCGATGCGGATCACGGTGTCCAGCCGCACGGGCCGCGCGCGGTCGGCGGCGCGGTGTTCCGTCAGCGTGTTCTCGGCGTGGATCATGCCGGCCAGGCGGAACGGAAAGGCATCCCGCAGCAGCGTGCCCATATGCGCGCGCTGCACCGGCAGGTACCACCAGGTCAGCGGCACGGCATCGCCGGCAAAACCGAGGGCCGCGCGGTAGCGGTCGACGGCGGCCGCATCGATGCGGTCGAGCAGGTAGCTGCTGCGCAGTTCCATCGGCAGCATGCCCGCAACATCGGCGCGGCCGCGCTTGGCGAGGATGCGCACCACCGTGGCCGGGCCCGGTGCGGGAAGGGGAAGGATGCGGTGGTCGGTCATGGCATGCGTCGGGACTGGAAGAAGCGGAACGATCGGGCGATGCGCATCATGCCACGCCCGCGGACGTATCGGAACGCCGGCCGCCGGCATGGCGGCGGAACTCCTCGGGCGTCATGCCCATCAGCCGGCGGAACATCGTGATGAAGGCCGAGGCGCTGCCGTATCCGAGGTCGAGCGCCACCGATTCCGCCGTCATGCCGGCTTCCAGCAGGCATCGCCTTGACCGCGCGCAGCCGCCGGCGCCATTCGGCGAACGGCATGCCGAGATCGCGCTGGCAGCGCCGCAGCGGCGTGCGGCCATGGGTGCGCGCCTGGGCACGTTTTCCTTCCGCACGCCGCTGATGGGCATCGTCCTTGGCGCCTGGCTGCCGAGCGAGCCGATCGAACCGGCCTTTCTCGCCGGCGCGGCGATGGTGCTCGCCGGGATCGTGCCGGTCAGCGGGCACGGCAGGCTGTAGGCGCCAGACCGGATGAGCGTTCAGCGCGGCGCCGCCAGCAGGTCGCCGCGCGGATGCTCCCATGGCGGCACCAAGCGCGGGCATGCGCGGTCGCGCAACGCCGCCCATTCCATGGTCGTGAAATTGCCGCGCAGCGAGGTGGCGTAGCGCGCGTCGAAGATGGCGGTCGGGCCGATCGCCGGCATGCGCGCGAATCGCAGCCAGGCATCGACATGGCAGTTCTCCGCGCGCAGCGCGCGCAGCCGGCGCAGGTCGCCGGTGTCTTCCCAGGTGAAGGCGATGCCCTGCGCCGTGCGCAGCGGCGCATCGGCCGCAGCGAAGGCGGGCGGGCAGGCCGCCGGCGGCACGATGCCGGGTGCCGCGCTGGCGACGCCGCGCCGCAGCGTGAAGGTGCCGGCTGCCGCGTGCTGTTCCACCGAGACGAAGTTCCAGCAGAACGGCTGGCTGGGAAAGGCGGTCATCGCCGCATCGACCATCACGGCCTGCGGATCGATCGCGCGCAATGCGCGCGCCACCTGGTCGCGCGCCAGTGCCGAGGTCCAGCCCTGGACGGCGATGAATGCCGCGGCGACCGCCATGGCGGCGCCGATGCCGATCCTGCCGCGCAGGCCGGCGCGGTGCTGCAGCCAGGCGGTGAACAGTGCGATCGCCATCAGCGCGGCCGCGGCCAGCGGGTCGAGGAAGCCGCGCGAGGCGAAATACGGCGGCAGCGCCAGCAGCGCCGCCATCGCCAGCAGCTTCGGCACGCGTCCCGGCAGGCACATCGCCAGCGGCGCGCCGAAGGCCAGCCAGAACACCGGCTCGAGGATGTACACCATGTCGCCGTAAACCCAGCGCGAGTCGAGCGGATGGAAGGGATGCACGCCGTAGGAATTGAGGAAATCCATGCCGATGTGCAGCAGGAAGCCGCTCGCCAGCACCGCCAGGAAGCCGCGCCGCGCGGACGCGCTCTCGCGCAGCAGCGCGCGCGCCGCCGGCCACAGCGTGCGGATCAGCAGCCACAGCAGCAGCGCCTGCGGTATCGCGTACAGGAGCGTGTGGGTGTGGCCGCGGTGGTGCAGCAGGTAGCCGAGCGGCGACGGCAGCAGCGGCGTGAGCACCAGGTCGAGGTCGGGGAAATTGCTGGCGGCCCAGCAGGTCAGCAGCAGCAGGCGATGGCGGGTGCGCTGGCGCTCCGGCGAGGCTTCGTCGGGCAGGCTGCGGTGCACGAACTCGCCGGCGGCCAGGCCGACGACCGAATGCGAAAGATTGTCCATGCGGGAATCTTAACCGTGCGCGCACGAGCCTGCCGGCGGTGCCGGCGGCTGTCGCTGCCCGCCAGCGGCAGAACCGCGCATCAGCGGGGCGCCGGCGCGCAGGTCCGCGCCAGCCAGGTCGAGGCGGCTGACAACGCATCCGCGTCCCCGGTCCGCGCCTCGTCGGGCGCGATGCCGTCGGGATACGCCGCCATGCGCGCATCCAGCATGACCCCGGTCGGCAGCATCAGAAGACCTCCGTCCCGCAGCTCGAAGCCCGTGTTGACGGTGGTCAGGCCGGCGGTCCGGCTGCCGAAGAAGCGCGTGGCCGGCCGCGACTTGAATGCCAGCGCCGTGGCTTCGCCTGAGCTGGCGGTTTCTCCGGAGATCAGCACCGCGAGCGGCGCGGCGGCGCGGCTGGCACGGCGACCGGACGGCGCGCTCGCCTGCTGCAGGTCATCGCCATTGAACGCGCCGGCGTCGCCGATACGCCATGCGGTGAGCTTGCCCGCGCTGCGGAAGTGGCCCAGCGGCGCATCCGGCAGCAAGGCGGCCAGGCCGGCCAGCATCGGCCACATCGTGCCGCCGCCATTGCGGCCCAGGTCGACGATCCAGCCGCAGGTGGCATGGGCCGCAACCCGCTCGATCTCGGCGGCCAGGCGCGCGGCGTACCGATCGGCGGCTTGCTCGTCGAAGGTGAGCAGTCCGGGCACGCGGACACGGGCGATGCCGCCCGGAAGCAGGTCGGCCAGCGGCCCGCTGCCATCGTTGGCGCCATCGATGGTCTTTCTGCCGTCGACGATGGATGGCGCGATCGTCAGCGCATGGCGTTCGCCCATGCCCTGGAACAGCAGGGACAGGGTCCGGTGCAGGTCGCCGGCTCCCGCGCCGCTGCGGAAAACTGCCCGCGCCCTGGCGTGCAGTGCGGACCAGTCGACGCTGCCGGCATGCACATAGTGCTCGCGCATGATGCCGATGGCGGCGTCGAGATCGGCAATCTCCGCGGATCCTGTCGCCACGGGTGGGGCGGCGGCCTCTTCAAGGGTGAAGCCGGCGAACCACGCGGTTCCGGAACCGGTGGTGAACGCGCCGGCATTGATCACCTCCGCCGACGGTTGCACCCAGATGCGGATCGCATATGACTGCCAGTCGTTGGTGCCCGTGATCGAGGAGGCGCCCATGTTGACATTGATGAGCGGCTTGCCTTCCGCATCGGTGCGCAGCCACAGCGACGCGACCAGCCCGTTCTCGTCCGCCGTGCGGACATGCGCCTTCAGTTCCAGTGTCTTGCCGCGGTACGGCCTGGCATCGATTTGCTGGCCGAAGCCTTTCAGGTGCGACCACCCCGCAACCCGCATGCTCGGCTTGCCCGCATGCCTGACCGTCTCGTCGAAGGCAACATCGGCCTTGTCCGGGTCGCCGATCATCCACCATTCGCGGCGAACGCCGCGGACCGGATACGTCACGGAGAAATCGCCGTTCTGCAGCGTGGTGCGCTCCGGCACGGGTGGGGTCTGGGCGGCTGCCGGCGCATACGCCGGCAAGACCAGGGAGGCGGACAGCAGAAGCGTGCGGAAAGCGGGAAGCATGGGTGACGGGGAAGGCAAAAGGTCGCCGATGGTGCCATGCGCGACCGTTCCGAAGCAATACCAAGTTCATGTGAGCCGGCGGCGCGCGCCGGGCACGGAATTTTTTTCCGGCGAATCGGATCAGACCGGGAGAAGGCGCGATCCGCCGGCGGGGCCGGCAGGCGCGCCGTCGCGCCGGACACGCACCCTGCGCGACACCCCGACGACAAGGAGATCACCATGCCACGCGGCGACAAATCCGCCTACACCGACAAGCAGAAACGCCAGGCGAAACATATCGAAGAGGGTTACATCGAGCGCGGCGTGCCCGAGGACGAAGCGAAGCGGCGCGCCTGGGCCACCGAGAACAAGATCTCGGGCGGCGGCCGCAAGTCGGGATCGGGCCGCAAGGGCAAGCACTGACGGCGGCCGCGCCGCCGGGCGCAATGCCGTCAGCGCGTCTCGGGCGGGATCGCGCCGACGGCGGCGGCAAGGACCCGGTGGGCGTCGAGATCCACCGGGCGGTGGACCACGCGCGTGCCGGCCGGATGGCGGCCGAGGAAATTGCCGTTCCTGCGGTCGATGCGCGGACGCACCGGCCGCGGCGCGAAGCCCCCGCCGCAGTTCGGGCAGACGTTGCCGAGCACGCCGATGGCGCAGTCGCGGCAGAAGGTGCATTCGAAACTGCAGATCATGGCGTCGGCGCTGTCCGGCGGCAGCGCGGCATTGCAGTGTTCGCAGGTGGGGCGGAGTTCGAGCATGGCGGAATCCTTGCGGTAGCGTGATCCGGGACGTCGCGCGGCCGGTGGCCGAGGCGCCGGTGGAGACGCCATTCTAAGGGGGCATCGGCCCGGCGGAAATGACAGAAAGCTGACGATTTCTGCCATTCCCGCCGGAGCGCTCAGGCACGGCGGCCGGCGCCTCGCGCGCGCCGCGGCGCCAGGAAGGTTCCCTTGCATCCCGGCGCGCCGCAGCGGCAGGCGAACAATGCGCGGATCGCCCTGGTATGCCGCCCCTCGTAGATCAGCGGATAGGAATAGCTCAGTTCCTCGCCGCGGGCGATCGGCCGCATCGCATGGATGTGGACGCGGCCGCGCGCATCCTCGAAGGCTTCGCAGTTCGGCTCGCAGGAATGGTTGATGAAACGGGCGGCGTTGCCGCGGACGCCGCCGTCGATCACGCGCCCGTCGTGCAGGCTGAAGAAATAGGTGTGCTGGAGCGGCAGGCCGCGCTCGGCCGCGCGCCGCTCGGCCTCGTCCCAGTCGATCCGCTCGCCGGCGTATTCGATGATGCGTTCGCCGGGCGCGATGTCGCGGGCGGCGAACACCCCGCGGCCGTGTACCGGCGAATCGCGCACTTCCCAGCTGCGGCGCGGACGGGTTGACGCCTCGCATGCCGTGGACGCAACGGTGGGTTCGGAACGGCGCATGATCGTCGGATCTCCGTGGCGCGGACGCGAAGGCCGCGTCACGGACAGACCGTGACGCGCGGCGAAAGTGCCGCGGCTTGGGCATGCGCAAGCCGGGATTCAGTACGGTGTGCCGTCCTTGCGGAAGAATGCCCAGGCGCCGTCGACCAGGCGTGCCGCGATGTCGTCGTCGGGATAGCTGGCGGCGTCGCCCGGCGTACGGTCGCCCACTTCCAGGTAGCGCACCTCGTCGGCGGTATCGTTGACGAGCCGGTGGGCGTTGCCGGTGCCGGCGGGGAAGCCGGCGCACATCCCCGGCGCCAGCCGCGTCAGTCCGGCGTCCGTGTGCAGCACCGGCGTGCCGGACAGGATGTAGACGAATTCATCCTGGCGCGTGTGCGCATGGCGCAGCGCCGACGTCGCGCCAGGCGCCAGCGAGGTCAGGTTGACGCCGAAGTTGGCGAGGCCGAACAGGTCGCCGAGCGGGCGCTTGGTGCGGCCGGCCATGCGCGCGGCGAACGGTTCCGGATAGATCGACTGCCGCGCGCGCGGCGGCGCATCCGCCGCCATCACGGCCACGGGGCGTTCGGGCGCCGGCTGCGGGGCGGCGCGCCGCGCGCGCGCTTCGATCGCTTCGATGACCGCCACCATGTCCTGCCGCCCGTGGCCAAGGGCTTCCGCCTCGGCATACAGGGCGAGGCACTGTTCGATCAACGGCGCGGCGATGCCGGCGTCGCGCGCAGCCTGCGCCACCAGCCGGTTGTTCATGAGCACGTCGGCGATCGACGCCTGCGCGGCGTAGTCCTTCTCCAGCAGCTTGGGCAATTTCACCGTCGCTACGCTGCTGGCCATTGGCCCGGCATCGAGCACCGCGCGGAACAGTTGCGGGTCGACGCCCTGCCGTCGGGCGAAATGGGCGGCCTCGGCCAGGGCGGTCACCATCGCGATCAGGTAGAGATTGACCGACAGCTTCATCAGCAGCGCCTGCGGCACCGGCCCGCAGATGAAGGTCCACGCGCACATCGGCGCAAGCAGCGGGCGCACCGCGTCGACCGCGGCGGGGTCGCCCGCCAGCATGCCCACCAGCTCGCCCGCCTCGGCCGGCTTGCGCGATCCCGATACCGGCGCCTCGACATAGTGACCGCCGGCGGCACGGATGTCCTTCTCGAGCGCGAGCGAATGGCCGGGCGCGGTCGTGCCCATGTGGACGATGGTGCGGCCGCGCACGCGGGCGGCAAAGGCCGGCGTGCCACGGCCGAGCACCGCGTCGATCGCCCGGTCGTCGGCAAGCATCAGGATGGTCACGGGCGCGCCTTGCAGCACCTCGTCGGCCGACGCGGCAATCCGGGCGCCGGCAGCCCGCAGGGCATCGTACTTGCCGGGCGACCGGTTCCAGACCAGCAGCGGCATGCCGGCACGCGCAAGATTGAGCGCCATCGCCGCTCCCATGTTGCCCAGTCCGATGAATCCGGTGGTCATGGCGCGCTCCCGCCGGCCGCCCGGCATGCAGGGTAAGTCATCGTATTCCTCCTTGTCATGGGTCGCCCGCGGCCCGCAGGCGCGCTGCGGCCCAGCGGGACTGGTAGGGGTTGCCGCACCTCGATGCCCTGCTGCGGGCGCACGGCTAGCCCCGCGCTCCGGTACCGGAAGTCGGCTTCAGCCGCTGCGCGAAGAAGGCGAGGATCTCGTCGCGCGCGGCCAGCGTGGGATGTCCGGCTTCATCCACCAGATGGGCCGTGACCACGCTATGGGGGCAGCCGACCACCTCGGCAAAGAATGGCGGCGGCTGCCGGTTGGCGGACTCGTCGGGCAGTTCGCGGGCGACGAAGCGCTCGCCCAGCGCCTTGCGATAGGCGGCGAAGCGCTGCGCCGTGCAGAAGCGGTCGCCGCGGAAGCGGTAGGCCAGCACGGTCAGATCCTCGCGCTCCAGGCGCGCGCTCACCGCCTCCAGTTCCGCGGGCGATATTTCCAACCCGTCCGGTTCGTTGAGCGGCAGCGACGGCTGCGCCAGCACCGGCGCCAGCATCGACGGTTCCAGCATCATCGTCAGGGCGAAATTGCCGGTGAAGCACATGCCGATCGCACCGGTACCCGGGCCGCCGCATTCGGCGTGGGCCAGGGCGGCGAGGCGGCGCAGCCAGGCCGTCACGGGGCTCGATGCGCCACCGGCGAGGGCGCGGAATTCCGCGCTGACGCAGGCGCGCCGGAACACCGCGACGCCGGCCTCGGCAGTGGCGACGGCGCCGTCGCGCCCGAACAGCGACGGCATCCAGACCGTGAATCCGGCATCGCGCACCCAGCGCGCAAAGCGCGCCACATGCGGACTGATGCCCGGCATCTCGGCCATCACGATGACCGCCGGTCCGCTGCCCGCGCGGTAGACCGCCTTCGCGACGCCGTCGAACTCGATCTCGTGGCGGACGAAATCGTCGAGCGGATCGTCCCTGTCCAGTGCATGTGCTGCCATGTCGTCTCCTCGCGTGCCTGTGTGCCATCGGCCTTGCCGGCGGCGTGCTTTCCGGTGAAGATGGTGCCGCGGCGGCCGATGTTTGCCGATTGCCTGTTTTGACATTTTTCATGCCGGATCGGACAAATGAAGACAATCGTGGTGGTGGCCCTGGACGGGATGATGGACTCGAGCCTGGCGATGACGCTGGACTGCCTGCGCACCGGCGCGGCGCTGCGGCGCGGCGGCGCCGGCATGAGGGTGGTGGTGGCGGGGTACCGGCGCATGGTGCGTACCGGCGGCGGCATGCGCATCACGGTCGACGTGCTGCTGGATGCGCTGGCGCAGGCCGCACCGCGGCCCGACTGGGTGGTGGTGCCCGGCCTGGGCATGAACGGCGCCAGCGCGATCGAGGACAGGCTGGCACTGCGCGATGCGCGCGCGACCATGGACATGCTGTTGCGGCTGCCATCCTCCACGCGCATCGGCGCGTCGTGTTCTTCGGTGTTCCTGCTGGCGCAGGCAGGCCTGCTCGACGGTCGCCGGGCCACCATGACGTGGTGGCTGGCCCATGTGTTCCGCTCGCGCCATCCCGGCGTGCTGCTCGACGAGATGAAGATGCTGGTGCGCGATGGCCGCATCCTGACGGCGGGTTCGGCATTTGCCCAGCTCGATCTGATGCTGGCCGTGCTCGGCGATCTGCTGGGCACTTCGGTGGCGCACCTGTGCTCGCGCTACCTGCTGATCGACGAGCGGCCCTCGCAGGCGCGTTACATGGTGCCTTCCCATGTGCGTCATGCCGATCCGACGGTGGTGGCGGCCGAGCGCTGGATCGACGAGCACCTTGGCGCGCCGATCGCGGTGACCGACCTGGCGGCCGCGCTTGCCGTGACGCCAAGGACGCTGGCGCGCCGGATCGCCGGCGCGACCGGCATGTCGCCGATCCGCCTGGTGCAGCAGCGGCGCCTGCTGCAGGCGGTGCACCTGATCGAGACCACGTCGTTGGCCGTGGAGGAGGTCGCCGCACGCGTCGGCTACCAGGACGGCACCGCCCTGCGCAAGATCGTGCGGCGCGAGTTCGGCCTGACGCCGGCGGCCCTGCGGCGTCAGCCGGCCGGCACGCCGCGCTCGACGCGCAGCCACGGCCAGCGCGCGCGATAGGAGGCCGTCTTGCGCGCGAACAGATCCGCGTGCGGCACCAGCGGATTGGGCGCGAGGATGCCCGCGTACAGCGCATCGAGGCCGTTGGGGGCGTAGATTTCGCCGGGGCGCACGCCGACGCAGGTCGCCGGCACCAGGAAGCGGTCGATGCCGTCGCGTGCGCAGCCGAGCGCGGCGTAAGGGTGCCCGAAGTCGGCTTCGTACCACAGGTGCACGCGCGCCTGGTTGGCCACCTCCACCGCCACCGGCAGGTCGCCCAGCGCCGCTTCCACGCGGCGCTGCATCGCGTTCTCGCCTTCGGCGCTCAGGTCGCCGCCATCGAAATAGAACAGGTCGTAATCCTTGATGTCCGCCTCCGGTGCGCGGCCGGAACGCAGGTTCCACACCGTCTGGAACAGGCAGCCGGCCACCAGCCAGCCGTCGGGCAGGGCCAGCGCGTCCCAGCGTTCAAGAATGGCGCGGTTGTATCGGTTGGAGAGGATGTCGGCGTAAAAGCGGTTCTGCATGGCGGCCAGGGCAAGCGGGCGAGGCGGCGAGTCTGCCATGCCGCCCCGCCGCGCGCAATGCGCGGCGCCGCCCAGGGCGGATGGCGCGGCGTCAGCCGGGCGCGCTTCCGAGCAGCACGCGCAGCAGCGCGTCCGGTGCGCTGATCATCGGATCGTGGCCGGTGGCGATCTCGTGCACCTGCCAGCCCGGCTGTTCGCGCACGCGCCGGCGCATCACCGCGATCGTCGGCAGCGCCGGATCGGTGCAGTCGATGAAGCTGCGCGGCAGGGCGGCGATCCTGGCGGCATCGAACTGCAGCGGATCGTCGTACACGCTGCCCGGGTGCGGCCGGTTGCGGCGCGCGACCCACGCCGCGTCCTCGCCGGCGAGTCCGAACAGCGCCGGATCGGCCGGCGGGATGATGCCGGTGGCCGCGATCGATGCGCGCCGGTTGGCCCGCGTGTCCTCCGGATGGGTGCTCGACCAGCTTTCGCCGGGCGCCGGCACCACGGCATCGAGATAGACCAGCCGGCCGATGCGTTCCGGCATGCGGTCGGCCACGCCGGTGATCACGATGCCGGCATAACTGTGGCCGACCAGGATCGCATCCTGCATTTCCTCGGCCTCGATGACGGCGGCCACGTCATCGATGTGGGTCGCCAGGCGGATGTCCGGCGACAGCAGGTGGGCGCGCTCGCCGGTGCCGGTGAGCGTGACGGCGAAGGCCCGGTGGCCGGCGGCCCACAGTCCGGGGAGGATGCGTTTCCAGCACCAGGCGCCGTGCCAGGCGCCATGCACGAGTACGAAGTCGGCCATGGAGGTTCTCCTTGCGGGTGACGGCATATGCTCGCAGCAACCGGCATGGCGACGCAATGACGGCGGTCGTGCCGGCGCCGGATCGGCACCGTCGGCCGCGTTGCGGGCCGTCGCCGGCTTGAGATTTCTCAAGCATCATGCGCGGCGGCGGCAGGCGACAGGCCGGCGCGCCACCCTGTCATGCCATGCATGCCGGCAGTGCACGCTTACTGCGATGACACTGCGGGCCGCGCTGCAGAATGCCCCCATGGCAAAAAATTTCTGCATGGATATAATGGCGCCATTCGCAAGGGCAAACCATCCGAAAGGGTGGGACGCAAAGCCTCCGGCCTAAGGGGACCACGGTTCCTACGGTAGCGGGGTTGCCGCAGGATGAGGTCATCCTGTGTAGGGCGCCTTGCATCTTTCGGAGAACGATATGCGGGCGTACCTGCTCCTCCCGGCCGTCCTGGCCATCCCCATCGGCATGCTGCACACCGACGCCGCGGCGTGCAGTCTGACCGAGACCGATGCCAATACCCTCACGCTCACCGTCAGTGCCAGGGGCTGCGCGCGCACGCCGGAAGACAAGGCCGCGTTCGCGCGCGGTCTGCGCCAGGCCGTGGCCGACATGAATGCCGAGGACGGCTATGCCGCCGGCGCAGGCGGCTACGAGGCGCCGCTGCCGCGCAATGCGACGCTGCGCAAGCTGCGCACCAATCCGCATACCACGGCCCAGCGCAAGCTCTACAACTTTGAGGCCCTGCGCCGCCAGAGCAACAACCTGTCGAGCGGCATGCGCTACTACGGGCAGCACTGAACGATGGCGCGCCCGTGCGGCGCGGGGTGGCGCCGTCGGGCAGGCGTTTCCGCAAGCGGTCGCGGCGCCCTCGGCAGGGAAGCGGCCCGCGCGGATCAGCCCGGCGCCGTCTGCCGCTGCGGCGTGAAGAACCTCTCCTCCATTTCCTCCAGCCCCAGTTCGCGCAGCATCTGCTGCAGCCGCTCCGAGGCGCGCGCCAGCGGGCGGCCCTTGCGGGTGGCGACGATCAGTTCGTTCTTCATCGAGTGTTCCCAGCCGACCAGTTCGGTCACCGTCACCTGGTAGCCGTGCGATTCCAGCTGCAGGCAGCGCAGCACGTTGGTCACCTGGCTGCCGAATTCGCGCGTGTGGATCGGGTGGCGCCACAGTTCGGTCAGCACGCTGCCGCCGAGCGACTTGCCCTTGTTCTTGCGCAGCACCGAAGCCACTTCGGCCTGGCAGCACGGCACCAGCACGATGAACTTCGCCTCCTTGGCCAGCGCGAAGCGGATGGCGTCGTCGGTGGCGGTATTGCACGCATGCAGGGCGGTCACCACGTCGACCTTCGGCGGCAGGGCCGGCGAGGTGATCGAATCGGCCGCCGACAGGTGCAGGAAGGACATGCCGGGAAAGCCGAGCCGCTTCGCCAGCTCCTCGGACTTGCCGACAAGCTCCGCGCGCGTCTCGATGCCATAGATGCGCGCGCCCGCCTCGCGTCCCTTGAAGAACAGGTCGTAGAGGATGAAGCCGAGGTAGGATTTGCCGGCGCCGTGGTCGACCAGCGTGATGTCGGCATGCTCGCCGCGCGCGGCGTCCAGCAGCGGCTCGATGAACTGCACCAGGTGGTAGACCTGCTTGAGCTTGCGGCGGCTGTCCTGGTTGAGCTTGCCGTCGCGCGTGAGGATGTGCAGCTCCTTGAGGAGCTCGATCGACTGGCCTGGCTTGATCTCGGGAATGTTGCTCATGGAATTCTCGCGCTGGCCCGGCGCGGCTTGCCGATATCCGGCTTGGCGGGTGCGCCGGGCGGGTATGATGCGGTGTTCAACCGATGAAGGCATAAGTATCTCATGCAAGACGACAGCACCGCGGCAGCCGCCGTGCAATGGACCGAGGACGGCCGGCCGGCGTCCGCCCGCTGGCGCTCCGAGGCAGGCAATCCGCCGCCGAAGCGCGTCATCGCCGCCGACGACACCCTGACCGCCGACGCGGCCCACCGCCTCGCCAGCGAAGGCACGGCCATGCTCTGGCGCGGCGACTACCAGAATGCGCGCCAGCTGCTGCAGGCGCTCGGCCGCCGCATCGACCGTCCGAAGAAGGGCGCCAGGCCCGCTGCGCCCGCCACCCTGACGGAAGCCTTCCACCGCCATCGCATGGCCCAGGCGCAGCGCGCGCGCATCCTCGGCATGGTGCTGGTGCCGGTCGACGGCGACTACCGCATCCCGCTGCGGCGCGCGCCCGAGGTGCGGCTTGCCCTCGAAGAAGCCTGGGGCGCGCCGGACGGCCAGCCGGCCGCGGTGGCGCTGCGCGAGGTGCTCGGCCTGATCGGCGCCCATGAGTGGCGCAAGAACGGCGTCGACATCCCCGCCCTGGGCGCGAAGATCCATCCGCATTACGGCGTGTTCTCGCCGGTGCGCGGCGAATATGTCGACCTGGTGGCGAAGGCGCCGCTGCCGGGCGCGCCGGCGCAGCTGGCGGCCTTCGACATCGGCACCGGCACCGGCGTGCTGGCGGCGGTGCTGGCCAGGCGCGGCATCGGCCGCATCGTCGCCACCGACTTCGACGAGCGCGCGCTGGCCTGCGCGCGCGACAACCTGCAGCGGCTCGGCCATGCGCACAAGGTGGTGCTGCAGCGCGCGGACCTGTTCCCCGACGGCCGCGCCGGGCTGGTGGTGTGCAATCCGCCGTGGCTGCCGGGCAAGCCGAGCGCCGCCCTCGAGCATGCGATCTACGATCCGGACAGCCGCATGCTGCGCGGCTTCCTCGCCGGGCTCGCGGCGCACCTGGCGCCGGGAGGCGAGGGCTGGCTGATCCTGTCCGACCTGGCCGAGCATCTCGGCCTGCGCACGCGCGAACAGCTGCTCGGCTGGATCGCCGACGCCGGCCTCGCGGTCGCCGGCCGCATCGATACGCGTCCGCGCCACGGCAAGGCGGCGGACCGCGACGATCCGCTGCATGCGGCGCGCGCGGCCGAAGTGACGTCGCTCTGGCGGCTGACCGTGCGCTGAATCTTGTCGCGCGGCAGCGCGTCTGCCGCGCCGCCGCACCGGCGACGCGGCGGCCGGTACGGGGCTACCCGAACGGCAAACCGCCATTCTTGCGAATTTTGACTCAGGTCATGGCAACCGGAGTTTGCGGGGCGGTTCACGACAGATGTGCAGAAAATGCCTGCGCATTCCTGTCAAATCCGGGTCACAGCTCAGCAGCGCATGCAGCGCGGAGCACTCATGGACCTGACCCTATCCGAAGAGCAAGCCAGGCTGGATGTACTCCATGCCTGCGGGATCCTCGACACGCCTGCCGAACCCTTCTTCGACCGGATCGTGCAGTTCGCTGCATCCGCCTGCCATACGCCGATCGCCACGATCAGCCTGATCGATCGCGACCGCCAGTGGTTCAAGGCCGCCGTCGGCCTGTCCCTCAACGAGACGGCGCGCACCATCGCCTTCTGTTCCCACACGATCCGCCAGCGCCACCCGATGGTGGTGCGCGATGCCCTCGCCGACCGGCGCTTCAGGGACAGTCCGCTGGTGACCGGCCCGCTGGCGCTGCGCTTCTATGCCGGTATCCCGCTGGTCACCGCCGACGGGCATGCGATCGGGTCGCTGGCGGTCATGGACCGCCGGCCGCGCCGGCTGCATGCCGCGAAGCTAGGCACCTTGCGCATGCTGGCCGACCTCGTGACCACGCACATCGAGCTGCGCCGCAAGGGATGCGAGCTGCAGCGCGCGCTGGCCGCCAGCGACGAAGCCCATGCGCTGCTGGCGCGCCGCACCGAGCATCTGCGCGAGGCCCAGCGCATCGCCAGTCTCGGCAGCTGGGAGATGGACTTGCCGCTGCGCGAGCTGCACCTGTCGGAGGAGACCTTGCGGATGTTCGGCGTGCCCGACCGTCCCCACGACGTGCCCTTCGCCGCCTTCCTGGAATCGGTCCACCGCGACGACCGCGCCATGCTGGTGGCGGCCGTCGAGGAAGCCATCGCCAGCGGGCGCAGGCTCGACGTCGAGCACCGCATCGTGCGCCCGCCCGGCGCCGTGCGGCATGTGCACGAGCGCGGCGAGATGCGCGTGCTGGACGACGGTCGGAGGTGCCTGGCCGGCACCGTGCAGGACATCACCGAGCAGCACCACGCCCAGGAGCAGCTCAAGCTGCTGCATGCCTGCATCGCCCGTGTCGACGATGTGGTGATGATCTGCGAGGCGGACGCCATCGAGGAACCCGGGCCGCGCATCGTCTTCGTCAACCAGGCCTTCGAGCGCGTGACCGGCTATGCCGAGGCCGAGACGCTGGGGCGTTCGCCGCGCTTCCTGCAGGGCCCCAATACCCAGCGGCCGGAACTCGATCGCATCCGGCGCGCGCTCGAGCACGGCCAACCGGTCTCGGCGGAGGTGATCAACTACACCAAGTGCGGCCGCGAATTCTGGAACGAGATGGACATCGCCCCGGCCAGCGTCGCCGGCGAACGCATCACGCATTTCGTCGCCGTGCAGCGCGACATCACCGAGCGCAAGAATTTCGAGCACCAGATCCAGCGGCTGGCCTTCTTCGATCCGCTCACCCAGCTGCCGAACCGGCGCCTGCTGATGGACCGCCTGCTCCATGCGCTGCAGCTGGCCGGCCGCGTCGGCACCGGCGGCGCGCTGCTGTTCATCGACCTCGACAATTTCAAGACGCTCAACGACACGCTCGGCCACGACAAGGGCGACCTGCTGCTCAAGCAGGTGGCGCGGCGCCTGGAAGGCACGGTCCGCCGCAACAATACCGTCGCGCGCCTGGGCGGCGACGAGTTCGTCGTGCTGCTGGAAGACCTGCAACCCGACCCGGTGCTGGCGGCGGCGCAGGCGGAAGTGGTGGCGGAGAAGGTGCTGGCCTGCTTTGCCGAACCGTTCCCGATCGGCGCCTACGAGCACACGTGCTCGCCGAGCATCGGCGTGGCGCTGTTTGTCGCGGCGCAGGAAGACGTCGACGAATTGCTCAAGCGCGCCGATCTCGCGATGTACCAGGCCAAGGCCGCCGGCCGCAACACGATCCGCTTCTTCGATCCGCAGATGCAGTCGAGCGTCAACGCCCGCGTCGCGCTCGACCGCGAGCTGCGCATGGCATTGCAGCGCGGCCATTTCGTGCTGCATTACCAGCCGCAGGTCGACCAGGAAGGACGGATGGTCGGCGTCGAGGCCCTGCTGCGCTGGCCGCATCCGCAGCGCGGCCTGCTGCATCCGTGCGACTTCATCGGCCTGGCCGAGGAGACCGGCCTGATCGTCGGGCTCGGCGGCTGGGTGCTCGAAGCCGCCTGCCGCCAACTGGCGGAATGGCACCGGCTGGGCAACGGCCATCCGCCGCGCATCTCGGTCAACGTCAGCGCGCGGCAGTTCCACCATCCGGATTTCCTGCCGCAGGCATTGCAGGCGCTGGAGGCGTCCGGCGTCGATCCGCACCGCATCAAGCTGGAGCTGACCGAGACCGCCTTCGTCGAGCGGCTCGACGACACGGTGGCCAAGATGGCCGAACTGAAGCGGCGCGGCGTGCAGTTCTCGCTCGACGACTTCGGCACCGGGTATTCGTCGCTGTCCTATCTCAAGCGCCTGCCGCTGGACGAGGTGAAGATCGATCGCGCCTTCGTGCGCGACGTGCTGTCCGACCCGAACGACGCGGCCATCGCCCGCACCATCATTTCGCTCGGCCACACCCTCGGCCTGGACGTGGTGGCCGAGGGCGTCGAGACCGAGGGCCAGCGCGCTTTCCTCAGCCGCGAGGGCTGCGGCGTCTACCAGGGCTACCTGGTCGGCCGCCCGGTGCCGGCGCACGAGGTCATGATGTAGCCGCGAAGAGAGTGTGTGCTGGCATTCGGCACCGCCGCGAGGATAGGGAGCCATCATGACGCCCGCCGTCGGGCATGCCGCCGGCTATCGGTCACGGCGCCGGGCGGCCTGGGCCTTCCGGAGCGATCGTCCGATTGGTGTTACACTGCGCACCTCGCCGGCCTGCGCTTGCTCCAACGACAACGCCCGGCATCCCCCGATGTGTGCCTCCTTGCCTCCTCCCAAGTCGTAAGTAGCGGTTTCCACTCACTGGCATGCGCCCCGCACGCAGGGCGGCCACCAGGAGAAGCTTTCCCATGCAATTCAATGAACTCGGCCTGTCGGCCAGCATCCTGCGCGCCATCGACGAACAGGGTTACACCACGCCGACCCCGATCCAGGCGCAAGCCATTCCCGTCGTCCTCGGCCGCCACGACCTGATGGCCGCGGCCCAGACCGGCACCGGCAAGACCGCCGGCTTCACCCTGCCGATGCTGCAGCTGCTCGACGCCACGCCGCGCAGGCAGGCCCGCGGCGCGCCGCGCGTCCTCGTCCTCACCCCGACCCGCGAACTGGCGGCCCAGGTCGAGGAAAGCGTGCGCACCTACGGCAAATACCTCCCGATCAAATCGACCGTCATCTTCGGCGGCGTCGGCATGGAGCCGCAGACCCGGGCCCTCAAGGGCGGCACCGACATCGTCGTCGCCACGCCGGGCCGCCTGCTCGACCATGTCGGCCAGAAGAACGTCGACCTCTCCGGCATCGAGATCTTCGTGCTCGACGAAGCCGACCGCATGCTCGACATGGGCTTCATCCACGACATCCGCAAGGTGGTCGCGCTGCTGCCCAAGCAGCGCCAGACGCTGATGTTCTCGGCCACCTTCTCCGACGAGATCCGCACGCTGGCGCAGAACTACCTGCACCAGCCGCAGCAGGTGGAAGTGGCGCGCCGCAACGCCGCCTCGGACATCGTCACGCAATCGGTCTATCACGTCGACAAGGCCAGGAAGCGCGACCTTCTTGTCAAGCTGATCCACGACAACAACTGGCACCAGGTGCTGGTGTTCACGCGCACCAAGCACGGCGCCAACGCGCTGGCGGAGAAACTGGTCAAGGCCGGCATTTCCGCCGCCGCCATCCACGGCAACAAGAGCCAGGGCGCCCGTACCCGCGCGCTGGCGGACTTCAAGAGTCTCAAGCTGCATGTGCTGGTGGCCACCGACATCGCCGCGCGCGGCATCGACATCGACCAGCTGCCCTACGTGGTCAACTACGAGCTGCCGAACATGCCGGAAGACTACGTGCACCGCATCGGCCGCACCGGCCGCGCGGGCAGCGCGGGCGAGGCGGTGTCGCTGGTGTGCATCGACGAGCACAAGCTCTTGCGCGACATCGAGAAACTGATCAAGCGCCAGATCGATGTGAAGGCGGTGCCGGGTTTCGAGCCCGATCCGTCGATCGCGGCCGAGCCGATCGAGAACGGCCGCCGCGGCCAGGGCGGCGGCCGCAATGCGCCGCGCGCACCGGTGCGCAACGCGGCGCCCGTGACGCCGCGCCAGTCCGCACCAAGGCCGGCGCCGGTGAAAGCGGCCTCCGCGCCGCAAGCGCCGGCGCAGAAGCCGGCCGGCGCCCAGGCACGTCCGCAACAGCCGCGCCCGCAGCAGGCGCGCGACGGCCAGGGACGCGATCAGCAGCCGCGCCAGAAGCAGCAGGCCGGCGGCCAGCGCGCCCCGGCGCCGGCCACTCCGCAGGCGCAGCCGCAGCGCGGCAGGCCGGCACCGCAGAAGGCCAGCCTGCTCGGCGGCGCACCGCAGGGTCCCGGCGCGCGCCACAACGGCACGCGCCACCACTGACGCCAGCCGGCGCCGCGCCGGGATGCTCCTTTTGCCTTGCCGAGGGGGGCGGTCGGTGCCGCTTCCATTCCATCCTCTCGTTCCCCCCGGTGCGGGTTCCCGGTTCTCGTTCCCGCCGGGTCGGATTCCTAGTGCGACAGGTGGCCGCGCAGCAGCGGCATGTAGTCGGGATGCAGCGAGATGGTGTTGTGGTCGGTGCCGGCCAGCGTGCGTTGCGTGGCCGCGCCCGGGCGGAAGGCGGCCGCCAGTGCGGCGGTGCTGGCCGACGGGATGATGTCGTCATGCTCGGCCGCGAGCAGCAGCGTCGGCGCCGTCACCGCCGGCGCATAGCGCACCGATTCGTAGCGGTCGCGCAGCAGCCAGCGCACCGGGAAGGCGGGAAACTGCGCCGCCGCGATGCGGGCGATGCTGTCGTAGGGCGTGACCAGCGCCAGCCGCGCGACCGGCCGGCGGCTGGCGAGATGGATCGCCACGCCGCTGCCGAGGCTGCGTCCGATCACCGCCACCTGCGGATGCCGCGCATGCGCATGGTCGAACAGCCGCAGCGCATCGGCGAACAGGGCGGCCTCGCTCGGCCGCCCGCCACTGCCGCCGTAGCCGCGATAGTGCATCAGATAGATCGCATGACCGGGGAAGGCGGCTGCCAGCGCCGGCAGGCTGGCCGCCGTGTCTTCGGCATTGCCGCCGAAATACAGCAGCGCGCGCGGGCCGTCGAGCGGACGCAGGGTGACCAGGACGCGCACCCCGTCATGCTCCAGCGATGCCGTCGGCGCGTCGCCGCCGCGCCCCTGCGGGAAATAGATCATCGAGCGCTGCAGGAAGAACAGCGCCGCGCAGGCGGCGGCATACAGCGCCACGACAGTCGCGATCAGCATCAGCGCAAGGCGCATGGCGGAGTCTCCTCGTTCCTCGTTGCGACAGGCCGGCGGCGGCCTGGTTCATGTGGCGGGCGCGAATGTCGCGGGGCAGGCCATACCACTTTGCCGTGCGGACAGGGTTATGCTTGGGGCCGCATCAAGCCTGCGGCGACAGATCACCCTGACGGAGACACGATGACCTTCCTGCGCCTGTGCTGCCTGCTGGCGGCCATCCTGCATTGCCTCCCGGCGGCGGCCGGCCAGCCGCGCGGCGGCGCCGCGCCGGCCGACGGCAACCGTTACCGGATCGTAGCCTATTATTTCCCCGCCGCCGCCATCCGGCCTGCCCTGGCGCCGGAAGACATCGACGGCCGCCTGCTCACCCATGTCAATTTCGCGTTCGCCAACATCCGCGACGGCCGCGTGGTGGCCGGCGACGAGGCGGCCGACACCGGACCGGCGGGCCACATCGCGCGGCTGCAGGCGCTGCGCCGGCGCCATCCGCATCTCAAGACGCTGATCTCCGTCGGCGGCTGGAACTGGTCGGCGCATTTCTCCGATGCGGCGCTCGACGAGGCGTCGCGCCGCCGGTTCGCCGACAGCGCGGCCGACTTCGCGCGCCGCCATGGCTTCGACGGCGTGGATCTCGACTGGGAATTTCCGGTCGCGGGCGGCGCGGACGGCAATGTCCGGCGGCCCGAGGACAAGCGCAATTTCACGCTGCTGCTGCGGGCCGTGCGCGATGCGCTCGACGCCGCCGGCCGGCGCGACCGCCGCCGCTACCTGCTGACCATCGCCGCCGGCAACAATGCCACCTACATCGCCAATACCGAGATGCGCGAGGTGGCCCGCATCGTCGACTGGGTGAACGTCATGACCTACGACTTCCACGGCCCCTGGAGCCGCTACGCCGGGCACAATGCGCCGCTGCGCGACGATCCGACGATCGGGCGCGCGGAGGCCGACCGCCGCTTCAACGTCGCCAGCGTCGTGGCGATGATGCGCGAGGCCGGCGTGCCCTCGCGCCGGCTGGTGCTGGGCATGCCGTTCTACGGCTACAGCTGGACGGGATGCGGCACGGCGCAGCGCGGCCAGTTCCAGGATTGCCGCGGCAAGGGGCGCGGCAGCACGGAAGCGGGGACGCTCGAATTCTCCTGGATCCACGAGAACCTGATCGACAGAGAGGGCTTCGTGCGTCACTGGAATGCGGCAGGGCAGGTGCCCTATCTGTTCCATGAGGCCACCGGCGAATTCGTGACCTACGACGACGCGCAATCGATCGCCGCCAAGGCCCGCTTCGTCAGGGACAGGCGGCTCGGCGGCGCGATGTTCTGGCATCTCGGCGCCGACCGCGGCACCCTTCTGCAGCGCAGCCTGTCGCGCGCATTGCGCGACCGCTGACGCGCGGCTTCCCACCTCGCAGGACGCCGCGTTCCGGCCCCTGCGCATCGGCGCCGCAGGCGGCGCCGCACCCACCGGCGATATGGCGGTGCGCAAGACCACTTCGCCAAAATCCTTACAAATTCCGCCACAGTCCACTTGGCGTCGGAATTACACATTCCTTCAAGAAATTCTCTTATAAAACAATAGCTTGGATGTAATTCGAAGAATCCGTCGATAATGCCAATGGCGGCTTTGATAATGCCACTCAGATACCGATTGACATCCTCTTTTGCGACCACTACAGTGCAACAAGCTCGTTGTTGGAAGCGTTTCCATGCTATGTGCAACTGCGGCGCGTGAAAAGAGGCTCGCGCATCGCCGCAGATGGTCGCCGGGAACGCGCAGGCATTTCAGGACAGCAGCGCAGTGGAGCTTGTGGGAAGAGAAGAGCCGTCGCCGCCGGCAGCACCGGTGCGATGGAATGGGATGTTTCACAGCACCGGCCGGCATGTCGACGGCCAATCTCGAACGGGGGAGTACATGAAGAAGAACCTGACACCAATCGCATCCGCAGTGGCGCTGCTCATGATGGGCGCCGCCCTGTCGGCACAGGCGCAGCAGGCCGCCACGCAGCCGGCCGCGCCGCAACGCGGTGCCGCGCAGGAGGAGCCGCAGTCCGTGATCGTGACCGGCATCCGCGCCGCGATGGAACAGTCGCTGAACCAGAAACGCAATGCCGACACCAACGTCGAGGTGATCACGGCGGAGGACATCGGCAAGATGCCCGACAAGAACGTCGCCGACTCCCTGCAGCGCATCTCGGGCGTCACCATCAGCTCGGCGTCCGCCAACGAAGGCGGCTTCGACGAGAACGACCGCGTCTCCATGCGCGGCACCAATCCCAGCCTGACCCAGACGCTGATCAACGGCCACAACGTCGCGTCGGGCGAATGGTTCATCCTCAACCAGACCGGCACCGTCGGCCGCAGCGTCACCTATACGCTGCTGCCGTCCGAGCTGGTCGGCAAGGTGGTGGTGCACAAGACGCCGGAAGCCAGCCTCGTCGAAGGCGGCGTCGCCGGCTCGGTCAACATCGTCACGCGCCGCCCGCTCGACTTCAAGAACCCGCTCACCGCCGAAGCCGCCGTCGGCGTCGTCTATGCCCAGCAGCCGGGCAAGACCGATCCGCAGCTGTCCGGCCTCGTCAACTGGAAGAACGCCGACAACACCATGGGCATCATGGTCCAGGCCTTCTCCGAGAAGCGCCACCTGCGCCGCGACGGCCAGGAGCTGCTCGGCTACGAAAAGATCGCCCCCGGCAGCGCCATCGCGCGATCCAATCCGGACCTGGCCGGCGTGGCCTATCCGACCCTGATCGGCGCGGCGCTGTTCGAGCAGGTGCGCAAGCGCACCGGCGGCCTGATCGACGTGCAGATCAAGCCGTCGCGCGACCTGATGTTCGACTTCACCGCATTCACGTCGAAGATGGACGCGGCCAACTACAACCGCAACTACATGCTGTGGGGCAGCCGCATCCTCAACCAGGGCGCCGGCCAGGCGCCCGACCCCGGCTACGTGGTGCGCAACGGCACCCTGGTGCAGGCCAATTTCACCGGCATCGCCGGCAACCAGTACGGCGTGTACGACCAGATCTCGCGCCCGGATGCCGGCTCGGATTCGAACTTCTTCAACTTCGACACGAAGTGGCGCGCCAACGACAACCTGACCTTCACGACCAAGCTGGGCACCTCGCGCGGCACCGGCAAGACGCCGACCCAGGACGTCGCCGAATGGAACACCGGTATCGGCTCGGGCGGCTCATGGAAGCTCAACGGCGTCGACCGCGCCGCCGACTGGTCGCTCGGCACCGCCAACCATGCCAGCCCGGCCGGCGTGCCGCTCGGCTGGATCTTCGGCGACCAGTTCGTCAACGTGAAGGACAAGGAAACCTGGGCTCAGCTCGACGGCGACTATCGCATCGAGGCCGGTCCGTTCAACCTGCTCAAGTTCGGCGCCCGCTGGGCCGACCATGAGCGCAGCTCTTCGGGCGTGGTGGGCCAGGGACCGGGCTGCATCGATTCCTCGGGCCGCAGCCAGCCGTTCGACTGGTCGCAGCAATACTGGTGCCCGGTCGGCACGCGTTCGCCGGCCGACCCCGCCAACTTCCCGCAGGGCGGCGTGCAGCACTATCCGTCCGGATTCGGCAGCGGGCTGGGCGGCAGCTTCCCGACCAACGTCTGGTACTACACGCCGGAGCAGCTGGCCGCCTACAACAAGCTGGCCAACCGCGCGACCGATGGTTCGCGCGAGGACTGGGCGTCCGAGTACCTGCTCAAGGAACGCAGCAGCGCGCTCTACGTCCAGGGCAACATGGAAGGCGAGGGATGGAGCGGCAACATCGGCCTGCGCGTGGTGCAGACCAGGGAGCACATCGTCAGCAACGTCGCCGTCGACGCCAGCACGCCCGGCGCGCAGACGAAATCCGCCTTCGGCCCGTTCAAGCCGACCGCGTTCGACAACACTTACACCGACGTGCTGCCGAGCGCCAACCTGCGCCTCGAACTGCGCAAGGACCTGATCGGCCGCCTCGGTGTGTCGAAGACGATGACCCGTCCGGACTACTCGGCACTGGCCGGCGCCATCAGCCTGACGCCGCCCGCCGTGGCCGGCGGCCGCGGCACCGGCAGCGGTTCCAACCCGGACCTCAAGCCGGTGCGCTCGAAGAACTTCGATGCGTCGCTCGAGTGGTATTTCGCGCCGCGCGCGCTGGCCCGTGCCGGCGTGTTCCTGATGGACCTCTCCAGTTACGTGGGCCTGGGCAAGACCGTCAAGAACTTCCTGACCTTCAGCACCGCCACGCCGCAGGGGCAGATGGTGGCCTACGACCTGACGGTGCCGGTCAACACCAGCGCCAAGGTCAAGGGCATCGAGCTGGCCTACGAGATGCCGATCGGCCAGAACTTCGGCGCCGCCGCCAACTACACCTGGGTCGACGCCGAGGACGAGAACGGCGGCCCGGTGGTGGGCGCGTCGAAGAACACCTGGAACCTGTCGGGCTACTACGAGAACGACACCGTCAACGCCCGCGTGTCCTACACCCGCCGCTCCGATTTCTACAGCGGGCTGGACCGCCAGACCACGTTCTCGCAAGCGGCGGTCGGTACGCTGTCGGCATCGCTGGGCTACAAGATCAACGACCGCTTCGCGATCTCGCTCGACGGCCACAACCTGAACAACCCGAAGCTCAAGTACTACGCGGACAACGCCGACCAGCCGCGTTCGATCTACCAGAGCGGACGGCAGTACTACCTGACGCTGCGCGCCAAGATGTAAGGTCTCCTCAACCCGGCGCGCGCGGTACGGCGCGCCGTCTCTGCCTGGTCTCCAGAGAGTTTGGCAAGGCTTTCCGAAGCCTTGCCGTTTTTTCCCTCGCGACGGAGCACGGCGGAGCCGCATCACCGGACCTGTCCCGCAGAGGGCAGGCATGACACACCAGGAGCATCCATGAATTTCTCGCAAGCCGATCGCAACCCGGGCAACAAGCTCGCCGGATTGTCGGTCGTCTTCCTGCTGCATCTGCTGATCGTGTATGCGCTGCTGACGGGCCTGGCCCGCAAGGCGGTCGAGATGATCAAGGAACCGATCGAGACCAAGATCATCGAGGAAGTGGCGCCCCCGCCGCCGCCGGACGTGCCGCCGCCGCCGCCGAAGATGGTCGCCCCGCCGCCGCCGTTCATCCCGCCGCCGGAAGTGCAGGTGCAGGCGCCGCCGCCGCCCAATGCCATCGCCGCCACGACCAACGTGCGCCCCGAGAATCCGGCGCCGCTGCGCCCGTCCCCGCCACCTGTCGCCGGCGGTACTGCGCCGGCCCCTGCGCGTGTCGGCGCGGTGGTCGACTTCTCGACCTGCAACAAGCCGGAATATCCGCGCAATTCGCAGCGCAATGAAGAACAGGGCACCGTGACGCTGGCCTTCCTGATCGGCCTGGATGGCAGCGTCAAGGATTCGAAGATCGAGAAGTCGTCCGGCTTCCGCGATCTCGACCGTGCGGCGCAGCGCGGCCTGTCGGCTTGCAAGTTCAAGCCGGCGCTGGTCGAAGGCAAGCCGACCGAAACCTGGTCCAGCGTGCAGTACGTCTGGCGCCTCGAATGAATTGACGGCATGGCGCAAGCGTGCCGGCCGGAGACACCACCGACAACCTATACGTTCACTGGAGTAGACATGACCTTCACGAAATTCCTGGCTGCCGCGATCGCAGCCGCCGCCATCGCCGCAGCGGTGTCGTCCGCGCCGGCCTTCGCCGAGGATGCCGCGGCGCCGGCCGCTTCCGCACCGGCCGCTTCGGCGCCGGCAGCCTCGGCACCGGCCGCAGGTCAGCCGGGCGCCGTCACCACCGAGGAAGTCGCCAACCCCTACGGCCTGGAAGCCATGTGGCGCGACGGCGACTTCGTCTCCAAGGGCACCCTGATCATCCTGGTGATCA
>Ga0196981_1000175_pt1 | contig 45812 bp, 28 predicted proteins | sample S3_2013CmetaG_FD_155462 | JGI IMG/M metagenome (GOLD analysis project Ga0196981, IMG submission 155462) | Soil microbial communities from Anza Borrego desert, Southern California, United States - S3_20-13C | ecosystem: Environmental > Terrestrial > Soil > Desert | place: USA: California... | reverse complement strand
GTATCGCCAACTATGAGCAGCAGCTAAAGGATAGACAGCGAAAATATCTTGAAAGATTGGCTTTCGAGTTAAATATGCATGTAATACCAATAGATATCTGATAGCCGGGGTTGTGTCCTTAGGATGGAGGCGTCTGCTTGAGCCTGCCTTTGTCGGCAGACAGGCCCGAAATGGAAAGCGGGCTGACTGGCGAGTGCCGACAGCCGACCCGAGGAACGAGGGGACGCCCAAATGCGTTCTCCATTTCATTGCTGTGCTATCCGTACTTCTCTTTAACATTTCATAGGCTGGGGATTCTTCACTCCTCGCACGTGCCGGCCCTTCGTTCTGAATGACGGTTGAGGGCGTTAATCAACTTCCTGAAACTTCTCATCCCCACACATCCTCACAATCTTCGGCATGAATGACCCAAGAACTTCCACGAGTTCTTTCTGATAATTCATCACCTGATGAATATCCTTGTAAGCCATCGGTGCCTCATCCAGGCCAGAGCCGATCAGTTCAACGCCAGCTTCTTTTAGAAACTTGTTTACGTGTCCTGGAAGAATCGACTGCTTTGCTTTTGTTCTTGACATCGTTCTACCAGCTCCGTGTGAAGCTGAGTTTATAGATTCTGCCAAGCCTTTGCCACGAACAATGAATCCAGGCGTAGCCATAGAGCCTGGAATAATTCCAAGCACACCTTTGCCTGCCGGTGTTGCACCCTTACGATGAACGATAATCTCGTTGCCGTGAGTATCTTTTTCTTTCCAGGCAAAATTGTGGTGGTTCTCAATCATTGCGAGTGGCGTTTCACGAAGACCAATGGCCATACGTTCATGGATCTGGTGGTGACAAGCTGATGCGTAGTCTCCGGCAAGATTCATAGCGAGCCAGTATTCTTGTCCTGCTTCAGTGTCCAGGTCAAGCCACGCAAGATGCTTTGCTTCCTGAGGGAGCTTGCAAATATCCATGGCGACTTTGGTGTAGTAACCCGCGATATTGGCGCCAAGTCCGCGTGAGCCGGAATGCGAAAGCACGGCTACATATTTACCCGGAACGAGATTGTATTCATTAATAGCGCTTCGCATTTCGACAATACCAAATTCAACAAAGTGGTTTCCACCGCCGGAAGAACCAATCTGTTGCCAAGCGCGATCTTTCATTTCACGTACGATCTGAAGTTCTGAAAATTCCCTCCGCTCAAAGATTGCGTGATCCTTTGGTTTTTTGAAAGTAGATCGCCCAAACTGGGTATTGTTTATCAGCAATTTTTTAAAATCTTCTTTCTTCTCCTCCAGTATGCCAGGTGGCATGTTGTAAAGCGTCATACACATTCTGCAACCTATGTCGACACCAACTCCGTATGGAATGACAGCATTGTTGGTCGCAAGGACGCCCCCGATCGGAAGACCATACCCTTGATGGGCATCCGGCATCAACGCACCTGCAACGGTGACAGGCAATTTCATCGCTGTTTCCATTTGTTGTAGTGCACCCTGCTCAATAGCTTCCGCTCCGTAGATCTGATAAGATTTACCTTCGGCATGAAGTGCTATTGTTTCGTCAGCGGGCTTTAATAGCTCAGTTGCAATGGGAGCCAGTACAGCGTCATTGATAAAAGACGAAGGATTGTTTAGTATTTGCTTCAACAAGGTAAGCTTGTCATCGAAAGTTAAGTGTGAATAATTTTGTTCCACTAGTTCGAGCGCCAGACCAAGAGCCTTACCTTCTGTAAATCCGATATTTTTTAGATCATTTCCTGAGATCATATAGATTCCATTTTTTACAATAATTGTAGTTCAATTAGTTTTTTTTTCAAAATCGATCTTTACCGCGCCAGCGTCATTAACTTGCGGTAAGCAATCACCCAAAGCAGATCCTCTCGCATACCTGTGCAGTGAATACTTCCTAAAATAAATGACGAGATCAAACTTTACATCTCCTTTGTTAGTCAGTGCCCATGCGTGTGTTTCAATTCTTCGGGTATCATTCACATGCTTTTTACTCAGCTGTCGTTCAATAAATGGCATTAACACACCGTCCATACAACAAGCTTCAGCTAACGGATGATTACGGTGCTTAATTGCTTCCATAAGATAGCTGTTTAGCTTCTCACAAAATTCTATGCTGAAAGATTCGTTTTCCATTTTAAAAAACCCCGAGACACAATGTCCCGGGGTGTTATTTACTTCTTCGGTACGAAGATATCCTTCAGCTGATCAATAATCTGGTTGCCACCTGACAACGAGATGCTGTTAATCTTATCTGCGATTTTCTCCACGTACTCCATCTCTTTCAATTTGAACAGCATGGAGTTCTCTTCCATCAATTTGGCAGTATTCAACAAGCTTCTTGTCGAAGCAGTCTCTTCCCGTCTCATGATTACGTTGGCCTCAGCTTTCTTCTGGGCCACCAATACCTGGTTCATGATCTCCTTCACCTCGCCAGGCAGGATGATATCCCTCACACCGCAGTCTCTAACCTCCACACCCAGGTTGTAGGCCTTGTCTTTCAACGTAGCCAAAACATAGGCTGAGATGGATTCTTTCTTCTCTAACAATTCATCCAGTGAAAGGGTACCAATAAACTCTCTCAAAGCCAACTGCATCAGGATATACAATTGTTTCTCGTAATCCTTGTTCTCGATCATAGCTTTAATAATATCAACTACTTTATATTGAGTGTAGAAGTTGACTCTCAATGCAGCCTTGTCTTTAGTCAGGATTTCCTGACCGGATACTTCAAGCTGCAATTGTCTTAAGTCAGCTTTCAAGACGGAGATCACAACAGCATTCTTCCAGAAGTAATATACTCCGGTATCCAATACTTTTGAGAACTTACCATCGATCAAGAAAATTCCTTTCTCAAACGACTCGACAGCATACACTCTCACGTATGGTAATACCTCTTTCCGCATGATCGTATTTGTGTCGATGTTCTCGGTAACCTCGATCTTGCTCAAGTCTGCTTTAATGAAAGAGTAGTCAGTTACACCTTTCCAGTATGCAAATCTTCCTGGACCCAAGACATTCTTGAAGTTACCATTTTCATACTGCAAGACGATTTCGTTATCCTTTACTTCAACAACAGTCAACATGGTTGCCAACTGTTCATCCTTCAACAGGATATTCAAATCGATGGAAGGATGGAACGGTTTGGTCATGTCGTATTCAAATACATCTTCATTAGGAAGAAACCAGTAGGCTCCTTCTGTAACTACTTTTCTGTAGTTACCATTTCTGAACACCAAACCAATTTTGCCAGTGTTAATTCTGATCCTTTTCATCGTTATAAAAATTAATTAAATAAAGTCTTTAAAAGAAAGTAGTTCACGGCACATCATCCTCTGATAACGGGAGCGTAATTGAGAATAGTGCGATCTGTTTAGTTTTCTTCACCGCACTAATCTTCTTCAAGAGGGTCTTGATCGAAGTCTAGATTTAAGCGCAGAAAAGTAAGCTGACTTACTATCCGGTATCCTTACACCTACAAGTTTTCAAATGACTGGCCTTATCCTGCTGTTCCCGAAGGTACTGCGGGGTTTAAGACCGGACATGCCCCGAACTACTTTCAGGATGGTCATCATTTTTTTAGAAGCGATGTACTTCTTCTTAAGAATGGATTTTTAGTCCATGGCTTGTTACTCTACCCAACTGAGTTATCCTGCTAAAAGGCAAGAGGAGGATTCGAACCTCCGACCCACAAGGTGGTGGAAAACAACATCGGGCTAAGCAGCATGTTATACTGAATTGCAGTACAACACTATGGCGCCATACAGAAACGCTCATCAGGTCTTATACTTTCTGTTTCTTCCGCGCTTTTTCCAGACATAGTCATGGAGAAAGATTTTTAGTCCGCCCGCTGGCGGACAATATTTTTATCAAAGAACATTTGTCCCTTACTCAGATTCAAACTCTCATAAACTGGTTTCTAAGACCAGCACGTATGCATTTCCGTTGTCGTGCGTTCGTAGGAGAGACAGGATTCGAACCTATTCAGTCGTGAGACAGTGGATTTACAGTCCACCCCAACTCTCCAAACTTTGGCGCACTCCCTTGTAAAGGTGGTCAGTTCCGCTTTGCTGACCACCTTGCTGCGTCATTTGCGATCGCTGATTCAAAATTGCCGCTGAACTACGCAGTCTTTTTGCGGAGTTGCTTTTTTTTACGTTTTTTAGGAAAATATTTTTCTATGCCTGTTAACAGGAATGCCCTGATCCGTTTTCGCACTATTGATAATTGCCTCCGGAACAGGCAAAGACGTTGGACCCTGGAAGACCTTATTGAAGCATGTTCCGAGGCGTTATATGAATATGAGGGGATAGACAAAGGTGTGAGCAAACGGTCCATTCAAATGGATATTCAATTGATGCGAAGTGACAAACTGGGTTACAATGCGCCTATCATCGTTCTTGAAAAGAAATATTATACATACGAAGACCCAAACTACTCTATTACCAATATTCCCTTGACCAATCAGGATCTTGGTAGACTTACAGAAGTGGTTGAGATCCTCAGGCAATTCAAGGGCTTCAGTCATTTTCAGGAACTAAGCGGTATGGTGCAACGCCTGGAAAACAAAATCTATTCAGCCAAGACAAATCAGGAACCCATCATTGATTTTGAAAAGAACGACAATCTGAAAGGACTTGAGCACATTGAAACATTGTACCAGGCCATCATAAAGAAATGCACCGTCAAACTTTGTTATCGATCGTTCAAGGCGCGCGAGGCGAATACCTTTCATTTTCACCCGTATTATTTAAAGGAGTATCGAAACCGGTGGTTTGTAATCGGAATTAAAAAGAAAGGTACTCCGATAATGACCCTGGCATTGGACAGAATATTAAGTATAGAAGGATGTGATGTTAACTATGTTCCGAGACAAGGGTTCAATTTAGCAGCATATCTCAATGATGTCGTTGGCGTCACCGTAAATCAGAATGGACAGACAGAGCAGGTACTTCTTCTCGCAGACAATGAAACTGCTCCTTATATATTGACCAAACCCATTCACCATTCACAGCAGGTAGTGGAAACTTCAGCTACCGGAGTAACCATTTCGTTAAATGTTCAGTTGAACTTTGAACTGGAAAGAGAAATTCTCGGATTTGGCGATCGCGTGAAGGTTATAGCCCCCGAAAGGCTGAAAAGGAGAATTAAAGATACGCTTGAGCACGCGCTGGATCTTTATCAATATGAATTCAATAGTGCAACACTCCATAATAATATACAGAAACTCATCCACAAGGGATTTTGCATTCTTCACCACGTATTTACCAAAAAGGAAGTGAACCAGATGAAGACTATGCTCTTTGGATATTTTAAGTCAACAGGACAATCTGAAGATACGTATGCAATCAGGAATCTTTTAAAAGAAGTGCCGGCACTGAAAAAGCTTGTTCTGAACGCAAATTTGCTAAAGATCCTGAAAGCAATCGACCCAAATTTGTTTTTATCAAAGGCCATTTTCTTCGACAAAACACAGGAATCAAACTGGTACGTTACCTGGCACCAGGACATTGTTATCAACGTAGCGGAGAAGATAGAAAGCGAGGGCTTCTCTGGCTGGACGAAAAAGCTTGGTGTTCATGGCGTTGTCCCACCTGATGAATATCTAAAAAACATAGTCACGATCAGAATTCATTTGGATGACACGGATGAATCAAATGGAGCATTGAAAGTGATTCCCGGTTCGCATAATAAGAGGCTTACCGATGATGAAATCAGTCTGATCTCACAAAACAGTATTCCATATATAAGCGAGGTCGATGCTTGCGGCATCCAGATCATGAAACCGCTTCTCTTACATGCTTCTTCAAAGGCAACGAGTCAGAAACATCGGAGAGTAATTCATTTGGAGTTTGCTTCTAAACAGCTACCGGACGGATTAGAATGGGCTGAAAGGCAGGAATTGTGATTATTTAAGCAAGCGTTTCACTTTAATCTTGCTTGCCTCTTTATATCCTTTGGCGAGGTCATAGTTCATCTGTGCCTGCAACCAGAATTCAGGTGTGGTATCAAATGCCTTACTGAGTTTAAATGCCATTTCTACAGAAATGGAATACTCTCCTTTAATAATTGCGTACAAGTTTTTTCGTGCAACGCCCAACGCACTCGCGACCTCGGTGATTGTCAGATTATGAGGCTTGATGTATAATTCTTCAAGAATCTGACCGGGGTGCGTTGGGCTGTGCATTCGTGGCATGGATACTTAGTTTAATTCTTGTTTATAATCCAACTGTCGTATCTCTCCATCAATAAAGCGGAACGAGAATGTTCCAACTCCATGCACTTTAAGGCGATAACTACTTGAGCCCTCTTCAAGAATACTAATATTCTTAATAGAGAGATCGCGTAAATCGTTTGCTGCGTGTATAACGGAAAGCCATAGCAATAAAAAGTCCTTCAGCTCCCGGGATATTCCAGTAGCTGTTCCTTTTTCAAAAAGGCTTTTTAGAATGCTATGACGAATAGATACGATCATAAAACCTATTACGTATTTTTTACGTTAGGGATGGCAAAGGTAAAAAAAACTTTGTTACCTGTTAGGTAACAACAAAAAAGTTGTTTTATCTTTGTAACACAAGAACACAAAAATGAAACCGAGTATTAACTATATCAGTCTGAATTCACGCCAACAGCACATATGCTTTATGGCGAAGATTGACTATTGGGTAAACCCGGGAAGTTATATGCATTCATAGAATTGGATTCATTATAAATAGAAAGCCCCGGGTAAATAACCCGGGGCTTTTTCGCTTTTATAACTACCGGACACATATCTCAGTTGGTAGAGCAGAGCGCTGTTAACGCTCAGGTCGATGGATCATGCCCATCTTTGTCCTCTATTGTTTTTGGATACTGGGGCTGCTAGGTGTGGCCACTGGATTGTCGCTCCAGAGAATCAGGCGGGTTCGATGCCCGTAGTATCCGCAGTGATCCAGTCTGCGAGTTTAACTCAAGGTTACACAGGTAGTGTAACTAGACTGGTTCAAGTAATCAACACCCGAATGTTCCGCGGTGGCGAAGAAGGTAGATGATCTTCTTGAGGCAGGTTCAATTCCGGCCGGGTGAGTTTTAAAAGTTGGTTTACCTTCTATAGCTCAATTGAAAGAGCAGACGTCTTCTAAGCGTCAGGTTCCTGGTTTGAGTCCAGGTAGAGGGTCAATCATCGCGAGGTGTATCGGCTCACGCTTATACCGTGTTGAAACCGTAGTTGGTTACACGTTGGTTCAATTCCAGCCACCTCGACAAAGGATTTTAAAGTAAAAATATGGACTTAGATAAGAAGGCCGGAAAATTTCCGGCCAAAGCATTAAGGTGATGCTCCTGCCTTTTAAGCAGGAGAACACGGATCGTTACGGTGTGGCCGGACATACTGTGATATAGCTCAACGGTAGAGCGCCATGCTGATACCATGGAGGTTGATGGTTCGATTCTATTTATCACAACAACATTGCACATTGGCGTAGTTGGTAGCGCACAGGGTTCATAACTCTGGGGTCGCAGGTTCGAATCCTGCATGTGCAACACTTGGAGATTAAGCTAACTAAGTAGAAGCGTCCCGTTGAAGCCGGGAAGGACTGGAGCGTTACCAGTAGTCTCCACAAGGGCAAGTCTTTATTAAATGAGAATGAACTTTCTTTTTGATGGACAGTGCCGGTGGCGTGATAGCATAGTCGCAGATAAATGCGCTTCGCTCTGATATCATCGAAGTGGAGAGATCGAGGTTAAAGCCCTTCCACGCTACAGACATTAAATAAAAGTTTGAAAGATTTATGAAGTACATTCAACACCATATTAATAGTCAGTCAATTGCAGAACTTATCGGCAATGGTGTTGTGCTTAGCACTGCGCAGCAATTTCTCCAAATGATGATGGACTCTTCTGACGAAGGAATCATCGTTCATCAAAAAAACATTGATGAACAATTCTTTGACTTGCGAAGTGGCCTTGCAGGAGAGATGCTACAAAAAGTGGTTAACTACAGATTGCGGCTCGCGATCGTTGGCGACTTTTCTATATATGAAAGCAATAGCTTGCGAGCTTTTATTTCTGAAAGCAACAGATCAAACTCAATTGCCTTTGTAGCAACAGCTGAAGATGCAATTAAAAGATTAACTAAGTAAAAAAGTGTTACCTAATAGGTAACAAATGAAAATCATTTATATATTTGTGCCATGAACAAAAGACATTCACATAGTTCGTATCGCCAACCCCAGCCGTCACAACAGTACCGGGGGACGAACTTTATATGCCTGAATGATGATATAGATTAGTGTCATTGCAACTCATACGAGCCTCCCTTACCAGGAGGCTTTTTTGTTTTTAATACATAGGGTAATGGAGGAGCTTGGTCGTCCTCGCCTGCCTTGGACGCAGGAGATCCCCGGTTCAAATCCGGGTTACCCTACAATTCGGAGAGTAGTCCGTAAGTGGAAGCGGGCCGCTCTGTAAAAGCGGTGCTTAATTGCCTTGGGTGTTCGATTCGCCCCTCTCCGACATATTATTCCGGGATCGTCTAAAGGCAGGACGATTGACTTTGGATCAGTAGATGCGTGGTTCGAATCCCGCTCCCGGAACTTATGGTGATGTAACGCGAACTGGCTGCGCGGCAAGATTGTGGATCTTGTGTTTATGAGTTCGAGCCTCATGCATCACCCTTGTTATTGCTCTGTCGTCTAATGGATGAGGATACAAGGCTACGGACCTTGGGGTGCGAGTTCGAATCTTGCCATGGCAACAATTGGAGTGCAGGTAAATATTGGTTTGTTACACTGTCCTGCTAAGACAGTTCTCATCATTTTGAGATGAAGGTTCGATCCCTTCGCTCTCCGCTACATAGAGGGTATCCGGCTGGATGAGGAGCTTGTCTTGAAAACAAGTAGCGGGTAACTCCGTTGTGAGTTCGAGTCTCACACCCTCTGCTGATGAGCGCGTCAAATTTCGGATAGGAACATATCTGCAAGCAACTGTAAGCCTCAACTATATTTCAAATATTTTATCCCCAGGTGGGGAACACCTGTGAAAAATTTTACAGATCAATTTTTAGCCCCGAAGCAGGCGAAGACCTAAATTAACTTTAGTCGATTTTGAACTGATTTGTACTAAAAATAAATCTTCCCCAGTGTGTACACACTGTGTAGGACGAAATTATTCATTCATGCACTTTTAAATCACAACGAATCAAAAAGTATACATGAGAACAAAAGGATTATTTAGGCGGCCGACTTTGAACCCATTTCCCTCACCAGAAACGCAGATTGAAAAATAAATCGCTCCAAGCTTGGTCCAAGCTTGGAGTAAAAGTTCGGGCGTTCTCGCAGTTTTGAAACAGATCAAAGTGCGATGAGACAAGCGAATAGGAAGGTGATGGTTTTGCAGTCGGTTATTTTTAGAAAGACGCGGTTTCTAAAATATTTCGCTCCAAGGTTGGTACCAACCTTGGAGTATCTCTCCGTTCTCTCGTGCACTTTTGAATCGTAACTAATTTAAAAATGCAGTTATGCTAATGAATGAATTATTGACGCGGGAAGATTTGCAGCATTTCAGAACGCAATTGTTAAATGAGTTGAAAGAAGTACTTCAGCAATCCAAGCAAAGTACAAAGCAATGGCTCAAGAGAGGTTAAAAAGCTCCTGGGCATTTCACACGGCACATTACAGAACTTAAGAGCTTCTCGAGTATTGCCATACTCCAAGCTTGGAGGTATTATGTTCTACCGGTACGAGGACATCCACTCCCTTCTTGAGAAAGGTCTTGTTTCCAAAAAGTAACAGATATGGAAACATTAGACCGACTCAGCGACTTCATCAGCAGGGTAGCTTCAGATGAACGTCTGAAGCCTACTCATGTTGCCTTATATGTAGCGCTGTGTCACTCGTGGATCGCAAATCACTTTCAAAAAAGCTACAGTGTGTCACGAAGGCAGATGATGCGATTGTCCCGGATTCAGTCCAAGTCGACTTATCACAAAGCTATTTCAGAATTGGTTGACATGGGATACATCAGCTATCATCCTTCTTATCACCCGAAGGAAGGAAGCAAAATCACCTTATTAAATTAGTCAGTCGTAAACTAAAAAGACAAAATCATGAACAAGAAAATATATTTTATTACACAAGCGAAAGGTGGAGCAGGAAAGTCGGTGTTGGCATTCATGCTTGCAGAGAAATACAAAGAGGCAATTATTCTTGACCTCGATGATGCCACTACAACATCAATCAAACAACTTGCTTACCGGAAACCAATCAGGGTTTCGTTTCTAGATCACGTAACGAAGCGCATTGATAGGAGTGCGTTCAACGGACTCTTTGAAAGCGTAATCGAAGCAAACAAAGAATTATTCATTGCAGATCTCGGAGCAAGCGTTGCAGAGCAATTGCCGAAATACTTTGCCATGAATGGTGTTGACTTGATTACCGGTGTCCTTGAGGCAAGTAGCATTGAGTTAAGGATTGTATGTGTTGTGGGTGGTGGAAACATCTTCAAGGCGACCATGGAATATCTTGCCGAATTGGTTGAATCGACAAATGGATATCTCGACATCACAGTAGCACATAATTTGGATTGAAAAGGATAATTTGCTCCGGAATTCCAGTGCTTGCAAAGCCGAATAACATTCCTCTATTGAAAATCGTGTGTTTGCAAACCATGCTGCCAACCTAATCTGAACCAACCTCATATCCCGCACCTTCAAACCTTGGGTTTATAAAATTGTTTAGTTTCGAGCCAAAGCGATAGTTCAGACCGAAAAACGCGCTGAAGTTATAGCTGGAAGCCAGTTGTCTTCTACGAGTAAGGACCTCTTCTGCTGAAGCTCCCTCCTTGAGCAGATATACCTGGTCATGAACAATACCGCCATATACAAAAATGTAAAAGGTCAAACCACCGGTTATCCGGACCTCACTGTTAATATTAATCCCGAAATTATTGAGTTTGAAATCCTTAAGGTAATTGCGATAGGCAAGACCACTGCTGAACGTTCCCCACTTCTGATTGAGCGATGCACTGAGCCTGAGATTATGAGCCCATAGCACCTCTCCTGTCTTATTGAAAATGGTTGTATCATAGTACGTATTATGCCGTACCTGTATTCCGTAACTAGCGGTTAAACGTTTTGTATTGACATCTTGGTATTTGAAAAAATTATACTCGATCGCAGGTTGAAATTTAATTCGGCTTTTGTTATTAGAAAACGAGTTGTTTGTAAAATTCGCCTCGTAGCCGTAAGACCAATGGTCATTGATACTTTTAATCCATGAATGACTAAAGCCATAATCATTATTGATGACCTTGATATTCGTTAAGATAGAGTCTTTTTCAATTTCATAGGACGAGAAATTTTTTCCTCCATACAAGAAGAAATTTATTTTCAACTTGTCGGTCGTGCGATTGGCTGAAAAATTTCCGCTCATTCGTCCCGATTGGTAAACCTGGTCTGAATCGATGTATCCATTCGCTCCCAAACGAAGCACCCAATAGTTCCACTGGTCGCGGGTAACCGTTTTTGCTTTAGCTGAATCGGTGGCTGATGGTTTCATGGTAATAGTTATCGCTCTTGCATGATCTGTTTTCAACACATAAGGTACTAATCCTAATTTTAAATAATGGGCAATCTGATCTCTTCTTTCAAAATCAGTAGCGTTCGGATCTGTAGTTAGATGCAACGTGTCGCGTGAATTCTTGAACTTATTTTGGCCGTAAAAGATCACTTGGTACTGAACACCACCGCTTCCTGCTTGTTGTGAGGTGATCAGCACATGCACGTCCGAGGCAACGCGGTCCAGCAAGAAGTCGACCATCGTAATTTCACTTCTAAAAAAAGTCTGATCGCACCACGCATTACTGCAATCGATAAATACTTTTATTTTTTGCGCGCTGTTTTCCTGCGCAACGATAAATGAGTGACACATACATAAGAGAAGGAAAAAGCTGAGTGTTTTTTTCATGGGCTATGTTTGACAGGGATGCAATCCAGATAGGATTATCAGGTTCCGAATTTTTGAGAAGTTCACGTTTGATTACACGTCTCTCGCATAACAAAGTAAACGTTAAAGTGTACCTTTTTAGTAAAGGAAATGTAAAATGATATGACATATGGTTCAATTGTGACCACCTTTTCATGGCGCTGGAACACCTTGACATGACCGTTTCGGTTTCTTTATCATTAATTGCGTCTATGGATTCGCATTGGCTGGTGTCATCGAATTCATCATGGAGTCGTAAATGCGCAAATTTTGGATCTTTGAGATTTTCGGCAAAGTGTAATCTTTTTGGTATCGGGTTTAAAAATTCGTTCGCTTTCCTGGTCATCGTAGGTGATTCAAATTCTTCAGAAGAGACGTAAAAGGACTTCTCCAAAGCCTAAAAAATCAAATCGTATCAAAATCCATCATTCCTTTTCGAGTGATGGATTTTTTTGCTTTAGAAACAACTGATTTTGAATGATTTGGCTCAAAAGAGCGTTCGAATCCATACATTGGGCTAATGCCATGTTTGCTTTCTAAAAATATTTTGCGGTATTTCATTCTGAAATCAGAATGAAATGGCCAGGGAATTTTTAAATGACTTCGAAGAATTGATACTATCCATGATCGCAGCGCTGGACGAAAATGCGTATGGTGCGGCCATTGCCCTTGAGGTTGAAAAATGGCTAGGCAGGAAAGTCACATTGAGCGCTGTGCATGTGATCTTGTATCGTCTGGAAGATAAGGGTTACGCGAAATCGAAGGTTGGTGGCGCTACAAGTGAACGCGGGGGAAGAAGTAAGCGAATTTATACGATCACCAGCGCAGGTATTGCGGTACTGCGTTCAATGAAAGAGACGCGGACCGAAATATGGAAACTTGTTCCTCAGTTGAAATCAGTCCACATTTAAATGCAATCATTTCCTACATGGGCGGAGCGATTTCTACGGATGATTTGTCCGGACCAGGTGGTTGATCAGATCATTGGAGATCTGATTGAAATTTATCATCACGATATTAAGCATTACAATGAACAAAAGGCCCGATGGAAACTCATCATATCGGTCCTTCGATTTTTTCGGCCCGGGATACTCATCAGAAATAAATTTTCGATCAGCTTCAATCAAGGCCCAATGCTTCAGCACTATTTTAAGACCTCCTTCCGACATTTTTTAAAGAGCAAGCTGAATTTTAGTTTCAAATCACTGGGTCTTTGCTTTGCGTTAGTGAGCCTTTTGGTAATTGTATTGTACGTCTCGTATCAATTGTCATTCGACAGATTCCATAACGATTATCAACACATATATCGTGTTAACTCTCAATGGCGTGAAAATGGAGAGATGGCTAAATACGCGTTGGTTCCGACAGGCGTAGGGCCAATGCTTAAAAGTGAATTCCCAGACGTGCGGGCATACGCACGAATGGGTGGTGCGAATAGGTGCCAGGTAAGGCTGAAGGATAAGTCCTTCCAGGCAGAAGGAATCGCAGAAGCAGATAGTACTATTTTTAACGTCCTCTCATTCAGTTTCATCCGGGGAGACAAGCGGGCCCTGCAAAAGCCAAAATCAATTGTGCTGACAGAATCGCTGGCGAAACAAATTTTTGACGATGCCGATCCGGTCGATGAGTCTATCACCCTGGTTGACCGTGCCGGGGTATCCCTTCAGGTTACTGGAATAATTGAAGATCTTCCATCAAACTCCCACCTGAACATTAAGGCGTTAGCATCTTTTGGCTCGCTCAATGACAGCTCATATGTTCCAGCCGGCCCGTGGGAGATCAGCATTGATGGCTCAACTGTCTTGTATCTCCGTTTGAGTGATCAAAGCAATGCTGACGAATTTGTTTCCAAAGCGATGCCTGAGGTAAGGAAGAAAATTGCAAGAAATGAAAGCGGACTCCAAAAAGAATACGGAATTCTTTTACAACCGCTTAAAGACATTTATCTCGATCGTCCGATCTACGCTGAATTTTGCGTGAAAGGTAATATCATCTATGTGTATGTATTTTCTGTACTGGGCCTCTTCCTGTTGGTAATATCGGGCGTCAACTACATTAACCTTACTGTTGCTGATTTTCACAAAAGACTTAAGGAGATTGGGGTTAGAAAAGTGATGGGCGCTCGCAAAAGACAAATAGCGTTTCAAGTCATCTTTGAGGCCTGCCTGGTCGTATTACTGTCATTGATCGTCAGTGTATTCGCGCTGTATTTGCTGTTCCCGAAAATTCAGCAGTTGCTGGATCCTAACTTAAGGTTTGTGACGTTGGTAAAGCCAGAAGTTCTTGCAACACTGGGCGCTGTTATCGGTCTTTTAATTATCCTATCAACATTATATCCTGCTTATCAATTAGCGATCAATAGTCCAATTGAGAACATGAAATCAATAGGTAAGCAGGGGAGCCATGCACGAATCAGCAAGGTATTATTGATATGCCAATTCAGCATCTCGATCATCTGTATAACTTCCACTTTGGTAATCGGGCAGCAACTCAGATTTATTCAAGACCGAAATCCCGGCTATGATCGGGAAAACCTGATCGTTGCCTACATGCCTGACCAATATCCTGCCGAAAAAAATCAGGTGATTAAAGATGAGTTTTCAAAAATTGCGGGAGTTGAAGCGGTGTCTTTTTCTACGTTCCGTATTGCGGGCGCAGGATACTATCGTGACTGGTATCGCGTAGAAATGGATGGCGAAATGAAACGATTGATGTTGAATGAGGTATTCTTTGACCATGACTTCTTTCGCGCAACTGGGATTCCATTAGTTGCTGGGCGGGAATTCGACCCGCAGCGTTCAAATGACTCCCATCAAGCGTTCATTGTCAATGAAACCGCAGTTCGTGAGTTTGGCTGGAAGGATGCGGTAGGCAAGCGGATCAGTTACGGCTATGAAGAGTCAGAAGGTGAAAAATGGGAAGGCACTATTGTAGGCGTTGTGAAAGATTTCAACGTATACTCGCTGCATAGGAAGATCGAGCCTTTAGTCATGCGCCTTCCATGGTCCGACTGGCCAGGCAGTTGCGTTCACATCAGGATAAACGGTCCGTTGGATGAAACGATCGCACGTATTCAAAAGACATACATGGATATTCTGCCGGGTTTTATTCTTCATTACAGTATCGTTGATGAACTCTACAACAACCAATACAGCAATGAGCGAAAAGCATATACAGCACTGCTACTCAGCACCTGGATTATCGTGATAATATCATGTCTCGGGATCTTTTCGCTATCCCTTTACTTATCCGTGACCAGGATGAAGGAATTCAGCATCCGTAAAGTGCTTGGCGCGACTTCAAGGCAAATAACGGTGCTGCATACAGGTAAATTCGTCAAGATTGCATTGATCGCTAACGGATGTGCACTTCCTGCCGCATGGGTAATCGGCGAACAGTGGCTGGAGCAATTTGCGTATAAGACTGAACTAAGGGGGCTTGTATTTTTTTCTGTCACAGTGATGTCGTTGATGCTTGTTATTGCTTCAGCTGGATATTCATCGTGGAAAGCAGGTAACATGAATCCTGTTGACGTAATTAAATCGGAATAAATCATTTTCATATGCTTAAAATAATACGAGGGGCAATGATCGCAATCGCCTTGACCGGATCCTGCCTACGAGGCAACACGCAGACGTCGGCGGATAGTCTGAATTCCAAAATTCCAGTCGAACATCTCAAGGCCGATCTCAGAATATTGCAAAAAATGCTTGTGTCATCCCAGCCTGGGCTCTACTTGTATACAAGTGAGGATTCCCTAAATAAAATTTTCAACAAAATCGAATCTTCTTTCACCGAGCCATTGACATCGATAGAGTTTTTCAGGCGAATAGCGCCACTTAATGGAATTCTAAAAAATCTCCATACGCGGCTTTGGCCTTCAGCTGCTTATGAAAAAGCAATGGAAACTGTACTGCCGCGCTTCCCATTGGATATTTATTGGGATAATAATACGATGTATGTGCTTAGGAATCATTCAAATGACACTACAATCAAAGAAGGTTTCGTAATTCGTTCCATCAATGGAATAAAATCTCACGATGTCTTTGAGACAGTATTGAACTGTCGGGTACGCGATGGATTTAATGAGTCCTATCCCAAAGCTCAAGCAAGCAGAAACTTTAGCTTCTACTATGCCCAAATGATCGGTACACCTGAAAGCTTTAGACTTGAAACAGGTACCGATGATGGTGGCTACGGAACAGTTGACGTAGAAGCAATAAAGGCATCTCAAATACACGATAGCAGAACTAATATGTATCGCAGAAAGTATTGTGAATACAGTGAAGATTGGGATTCATGGATTTCGCGTAAAGAGCCTGCCCTGAGGTTCGAAATAAAGGACCGATTCGCATTATTGACTGTGAAAACATTCTATCTCCCAATAATAGAAGAGAATGGGCAGGACTATCGAGCTTTTCTTAATGAATCATTTGAAGCTCTGAAAGGCAGTAAAATAAAACATCTGATCATCGATCTTAGGAACAATCACGGTGGGACTGACCCGGTCGCGATGTCTCTCATGTCTCATTTGCACGATTCAAAGATCGATTATTACGAAAGGCGGTCGTCCATTGTAAAACCTGATGCGAAGCATGTCAAAAAAGGAAACGTATACGAAATAATTGGAAAAGGCGTATGGACGGGAAAAATAAAACCAGCTAAGAATGTTTATAAGGGAAATGTGTATCTATTAATGAATGGTTATTGTGTTTCAGCAGCCGCTGAATTTATCGGTCACCTGAGAAATCTTAACAGAGCGATTTTTATTGGGGAAGAAGCTGGAGGAAATCCAGTGAAATTTACAGGCGGAGTAAGTTTACCTGTTGATCTTCCACACACCCGGATTACTGGCACGATACCATTGCAATTCGTCGAGATGAATGTAAGCCTGAAAAATACGGGAAATGGTGTAACGCCTGATTACCAGGTGATCAGTTCAATCCATGACGTGCTTGATAACAGGGATGTTCAAATGCAATGTGCCATAGACTTAATAAACAAGCAGAATTAAATTGTTTTCCAGGCATGTAGTTCACTGAAGTTCAAGATTTGTTTTCAAGTTGGCGGCATCATTTTTATTTGTAGGTTACGCTGATCACCGACAACCACCTCCTCGGTTAAGTATCCGATAAAACTGAATACAAGTATTTGACTTGGTGACGAATCGGCAATTTTGAAATCACCATTCGAGTCTGTCGATGTTTCCGTGGTTGTACCTTTAACAAGAATGTTTACTCCAGGAAGGGGCGCATCAGCACCGGCTACACCTTCCCTGAGGCCACGATATCAGCATTTTGAGAATTTGTTGTTCCTACGTGTACGAATTGCAATGCGTTGATTTAAATATTTTTTAAGTGCGATTAAAAAAGCGTCAACCTGGTGGCTGACGCTTTTGACTAGCCTTGAGTGAAAAACTTATCCAAAACCATCAAAACCCAAATGATGAAATTGAATAGCCCGGCTAGCCCTTGAATTGTTCCTCTAAAAAAAGCGTCACCCTACGCTTCCGGCCTGCCGGGGAAAGGAAATACCCCAAATCACCAAACCCAACCCTGATGAATATTGAGAGTGGCAGGGCAGACCTTTAACGTTCGTCAATCTAGCTTGATCAGTTTGCTGGCAGATCTCGTACCTCCGTCAGAAACGTTTAGGAAATAGAGACCAGGCTTAAGATTCCGTGCATCATACTGGAACTCGTGACTGCCCACAACTAAGTCTCCTTCGTAGATATTGACTTTTTTACCAGCCGCGTCTAGCAATGAAACTTCTGTGCGACCTGGTTTTGACACCTCAACTTTTACCGTTGTGATGTCTCGTACCGGGTTAGGGTAGCACAGAATTTTTGATGTTTCAGGACTCAAATCATCTTCAGCGGTCTTAAGAGTTGATGTACTCATTCGTCCACCTCCTCCAGAAGAGAATGTTATATGATTGAGATTAAAGTTGCCAGCTTCAAAAAATAGCCTCAGAACTTTTTGACCAGAGGAAATGCTACTTGAAGTAAAGCTGACGGTCTGCCAGGTTTGCCAACCACCGGTATTTGGTATATTCACTGTTCCCACGCTCGCGCCATTTATTTCCACGCGCGTTCTGCCACCTGATTGTGCACTGGCAACACGGAGACTAACGGAATAGGTACTGGATAACCCAACGTTGATGGTATATTCCAGCCACTCGTTGGTGTTGATTCCACCGATATCATAACCCCCGCCACTGTCAGAACAACCTTCGAGATCTACATCATTACTCCGATAAACACCTCCAGAGTTGCCAGTGGTTAAGTCGAAGTATGCAACTGATTGGCCTCCATTGTCATAGTTCTCTGCTTCGATTTTTCCAGGAACGTTCCACGCGGTACCCCCATAGGGAGTTTGTCCGCCCCCACCACTTGTTGAAAAGTTTAGATAGTTGATATTAAAACCGCCAGCGTCAGCATAAAGGCGCATAACCTTTTGACCACTTCCGATTGAGGTTGTAGTTACGCTAACGGTTTGCCAGGTTTGCCAGCCTCCGGTATTAGGTACCGTGACAGAGCCGCTTACGTTCACTCCGTCCATCTCAACATGCAACCTTCCACCTGCCGCGGCTGCCGCGACACGAGCCTGCAAGGTATATGTGCCACTCGTATTAACGTTTACTGTATATTCAAGCCATTCTCCGGTGGCTATGTAACCAACGTTATATCCACCACCAGTGTCTGTCGTTCCTTCAACATCGACCCCATCATTCCTGTACACGCCACCGGAGTTTCCTGCGGTATTATCATTGTAGGCTACGCCCTGGCCTCCGTTGTCGTAGTTTTCGCTCTCAATCTTTCCTGGGATACTCCAGGCAGATCCGCCGTAAGGCGACTGTGTTACCGGAGGAGGAGTACCTGAGCTGTGATATGCCGCAGCCAGATCATGTCCTGATGAGTTGACTGAGGAATTGTATGAGTCAAGTGACCACGTTTGACCGGTACTGACGTCTGCAATGTATAAATCATAACCTCCTTTGCCTCCAGGTCTGGTACTGGAAAACAGCACATATTGACTACCTACCGGATATGCATCGGAATAATTTGCATCGCTCGTATTGAAAGGCAATAGCGTAGCGCTACCGTTATAAGGTTTCAAATAAATTTGGTCATTCAGGTTGGTTGAATTTCTCCATGCCGTGTAGAAGAATGAAGCATTGTCACGCGTTATTGGGAAATATTCCTGAATGTTGGGCTGAGCAACTAATGCCTGAGCCCCCGTACCATTTGTATTAATACGATAGATGTCTGACCCAGCCCCTACTCCAGGAGCGTATAGAATTGAACCTCCGTCTGCTGTATAAAAAGGCATTGATTCCTCAATGCTGGGAGTGTTGGTGACGTTGTTAATAATAGTTCCATTTAGTTGCATTTGCCAGAGGTCGTTATCTCGTTTGAAAACGATCTTCTGACCATCCGGTGAAAATTTTGGATCTTCATCGCGACCACCACCATTGGTGAGGTTGACAGGTTGTGACGTGCCAACAGTCCAAATAAAAATATCCCAGTTTCTTGGCTCACCGGCCACATCACCCATAAACACCAACTTAGTGCCATCTGGCGACCAGTGTGCATTCATCTCGTGATCAATGTTCCATGCTGCGCTGATGTTCGTTCGCGAACCGGTTGAAAGGTCAAGCACGTATATTCTGGAGTCCCACGCGTTATAGTCAGAATACGTGTGGTAAACAATTTTGCCTGTAAGTGATGGTTGAGCAAAAACGCATTGCATCACGGTTGTCAAAAAGGCCAACAAGCCGAAGCGAAAAAGTTTTCTCATAAAAGTTTTTTTAAGTGAACATATGATCTGGAATAGCTATGGGATTCACTCGACCAGGGTTGGCCCAAGAAGGTCAATGCCACTTTTGCTTATTACTGTCGAAACCACGCCCGTTGATTTATTACCGATATAAATGGCGTATGGACCAGACCTTGTCGAGACAAAGGCAAGATCATCTTCGTTTATTTTAGATGAATAAGGGTCGGCATCACTGATCAGACTACAAGCACTAACGGGAATGACTGTTGCCTGGCTCCCGGGATTTGACGTGCTTAATGCCGACGCGGGAATCTGGTAAAGGTCATCATCGCAGGATGCGACCGGCTGGGACGCAAAAATTAAATTACCGTTTGCTGAGAATGTGGGATACCAATCAGCATACGAATTATTTGTGATTCGCTTGAGATTGCTGCCATCAGTGTTTATTAAATAAATTTCATCACCTTCTGGCCCCTGTGAGTTGGCTCTTAGTACAAAGGCGATTTTGCTTCCATCGCGTGAAAAACAGGGCGCCCAGGCTTCCGCATTTGTATTATTTGTCAGCTTGGTAACAACACCCGTGGCGACATCGATCAAGCATATATCGTACGCTCTGTTGTTACCATACTGGGTAGCAGCAAATTGATTTGTCTTAAAGACAACCTTCCGGCCATCCGGTGAGAATTTGCAATCTTCATCACGATACCTACCCGCATATAATGTTCGTTTGTTAGCAATACCATTGCTCGTCAAATCAGCTATATATATATTCCAGTTATTCTTTGCGGAATTTGCAAATACGATTTTGCTTCCATCCGCAGATACATCCAGGTTACCGTTTTTCCCATCGGTTGTAAGTCTCGTATCACCGGTTCCATCAACATTAATTCTAAAAAGATCACCTGGATACCCCGCCAGGTAATAAATCCTTCGTGTGGCAGATGCCACATTCATTGTTTCATCGGCGTTAGGATTTGATGCTATTTTTTGCGCTGTTTTATCGACCGCTTCCGGCGTCACGGCTTCAAATTCCTGACAACCGAAAAGAATTAGTGGGACGATGGCCCATTTAAGTTTCTTATTCATAGATTTTGGATTTAGTTGGCGCCTGAGATTAAAATTCATTTGCAATTTCAGCGTAATAGCACATCCAAGTCAATAGTAACTAACTGATTGTTAATTCATTGCAAAATTTGTCAGGAAGGAAAATATCAATCAAAATGAAGGACCTTCAGGGTGTTTTCCGGTCCGGAAATGTAAAAAAACGGTTACGCCGCAACTGCCCATTAATGAGGTGGTAATGAAAATATCAATGAAAAAAATTTTAAATTTTTTACACAGGTTTTATGTAAATCTGATTTCTCTTAGAAGCAACAAAGATTCATTTGATAGTCGCAGGAATTGCGAAACAATTGAACAACCTTTGCAAACCGAAAAACGGCTGAAAATTCCGGGCGCTATTTGGCTGGTAGAGTCTTAATTCGTCTAATTACACCTTGTTCGTCAGTCTCCAGGACTATTAGATCGTCCCAGGAAACGTTCTTTTTCCGTGATTTTTTCTGTGAAGCTAATCGCCTGATTTTCCGCTTGAACGTCATGCAGGTCTTGCTGCTTACATCTACAATTTCCGCTAACTCTTCGGCCGTGATATTTGGTTTTGAATGTACAAGGAAAACCAAATAGAAGCCCTTGAGGATGGAAAATTTGACACTATGAAAAATAGTAAATGCCGTGGAGGACTCTATATACCTGCATTTGGAACATCTACGGGTATAAGGACTCTTCCATATCGCAAAAGTATCGTTCTTGCATTTTTTACAAACAAAACTCTTCTTCCATTTTAACATAGCCAAATGGTTAAGGCAGGAGTTGTCGTCTGGAAAAATCTGCTTGAACTCCTCAAAACTTAATTGCTTTTGCATGACCCGGGCTCGTGTAATATCCTCCACATCACTTTCCAGCTTCTGATTGTCAGCTTTGAGAAGCTCATTCATGCGTTCAATTTCAATGGACTTGAGTCTGATATCCTGAGTCCGTTCTCTCACCTGCATTTCAAGGATCTTATTGCGCGTTTTGATCATTTTCGTTTTTACTTTGTAAAATATGATTACAGCAGAAACAGAAAGCGTCAGCATACTCAGTTTGAACCACCACGTGCGCCAGAAGGGTGGTGTGACAACGAGTTGTATTCTGGCTTCTTTAACTGACCAATCTCCCTGGCTATTTGCACCGCGTACCTTAAAAGTATAGTCACCAGGATCGAGGTTGGTATAGGTTACACTATTGGTACTTATCGTATGCCACGCGTTGTCAAAACCTTCTAACATGTATTGATAGCGTTTTCTGTCTACTGGCAGTTTATGCAACGATGCGAACTCAAAAGATATAACAGACTGTTTGTATGAAATTGTTATGCTCTTTGTATGAGTTATTGAAGATGTCAGGGGCGATTCCGCGGTTGCTGTCTCAGCAACTGGAATAGGTTTATTAAAGATCAATAAATTCGTAAGAACCGTTGCAGGTTCATAGGATTTGGAAATTACATTTTCCGGAACAAATTCATTGAATCCATTTTTACCACCAAAATAGAATTCGCCACTTCGGCTTTTAGTATAAGCGTTTTCCTTGAATTCATTGTCTTGAAGTCCATCAAATGCGCTAAAATTTTGAAACGTGTTATCTTGCGGATCAAATTTTGAAAGACCATTATTAGTTGAAATCCACAAGTTTCCCTGTTTGTCTTCCAGCAAACCCAGGATCACATCATTGGGGAGTCCATCTTTGGTGAAATACGATTTGAATGATTTGGCTTTTTTATCGAATCGGTTGAGTCCGGAATTTGTCCCCAACCACAAAAAACCCCGGCTATCCTGGAGCATGCATCCCACGCTATTATTACTCAAACTATTAACGGAGTCGATGTGCTTGTAAGACGAGAAGCTATAAGTTTCCCGATCGAACAGGTTCAAACCACCTTCGTCAGTGCCAACCCAAACATCACCATCCCGATCCTGGTATACGGACAGAATTTTATCACTGCTTATACTTGCACTCGTCTCAGTGTGTCTGAAATGTTTAAATGTATTTGTTTTTGGTTCAAATACATTTAAACCTGCATCGTACGTACCGATCCAAACCAGTTTTTCATCATCCTCCATGATAGTCCAGATATTATTACTGCTTAAACCTGATGTTTGGGCAGGATTATGTCTAAGATGTCGGAAGGTGTTTTTCGTGGGATTAAAAATAGTTATACCGTCACCCCATGTTCCGATCCAAATATTCCCATCGCTTCCTTCACACAGTGCTCTTATGTAATTGCCGGCAATTGATGATCTATTACCCGGAGAATGATAGTATGTGGCAAATGTATTCGAACCCTTATCAAGTCGATTCAGGCCTCCGCCATCGGTTCCGATCCAGACATTAGCGTGAGCGTCGGCCAGCAATGAGATTACTTTGTTATCACTTAAGCTTTTAAAATCAGCGTTATGACGATAGTGAATAAATTTCTCAGCGTCCTTGTTTAATACACTGATACCACCGTTTAATGTGCAAAACCACATATTTTCGTTTTCGTCCGTGCCTATGCAATTGATCGTATTGCCACTGATGCTGAACAAGTCAGTTTCATCGTATCGAAACTGGTTGGCAACTTTTGTTTTGGGATCATACAAATACACACCCTCGTTTTCGGATCCCAGCCACAGGTTTCCTTTGCTGTCCTCATTTATACATAACAAGTGTTCCGCAAGGGGTTGTCCTTCTGATTTTATCGATTTAAGAGAATGAGATGTGTGATCAAATAAATTCAAGCCTCCACCATATGTTGTAATCCAAAGGTTTTTCCTTGCATCCTCATATACATCGGTTATGATGCTGCGGGGACTCGATCCAGCACCGGTATCTAAAAACCGCACAAATGTTTTACTCCCCGGGCTAAGTTTGTTTAAACCGTTGTTTGTTCCGATCCAGATGTCATGACTACGATCTTCATAAATAACTCTTACGGTGTTATTACTCAATGTCGCTGTATCAGCGTGCGCCGAACGAAAATGTGTGAATTCATTTTTTGTAATATCGAGTCTGTCAAGGCCGGCATTGTCTGTGCCGATCCAAATGTTTCCGTTGCTATCCTTGAACACACAGTTAATAAAATCACTGGCAATAGTCTTGTTATTATTTCGGTTGTGTTTAAACTGGAAAAATTTTTCGCTGCGCGGATCAAACATATTCAGTCCCCCGCCCCAAGTGCCGATCCACAACCGTCCGTCATTGTCCTCGACAATTGACTTAATAAAATTATGACTGAGGCTATGCTTATCACTAGCCTTACTTCGGTAAGTGATGAATTTATTGAAATCATAACGACACAATCCATCCTTTGTGCCAAACCACAGAAATTTTGTTTTGTCTTGAATCATGCAAAGAACGGTACCATGAGGCAGCCCTTTGTCGGTGTCGATCTTTTCGAATTTTCTATACTGATTTTGCGAATAAACCCTGATACAAATCAGAATAAAGAACAACAGAAAATAAGAGCTCACTACTTTCATACACATCAGGTAATTGCAGCGATGAATAACAAAATTATCGCAATGGATGGTAATAAGAAAGTACAAAGATGGTGTGTTGATACAACACTATGAATTGTTGCTTTAGAAAGCCACAGCGGACTGTAAGCGGTACGAGCGGGGTCGACATCATTAAAATTTGACTTGTCAAGTTTCTCAAATTTTCCGGTGTAGTCTATGGAATCGAATCTTGCTTATATAAGGGTTCGCCGAGTGCTTTAAGTTCACTATTTTCTTTTAGCACCACGTTCGCAAATGCTATGACCGATGGTAGGTTTATCTTCCAGATATTGTCTTCGCGGGTAAAATCATATAGAAGGATTTCCGCGGCTGAGCTTTTCAGGATAGGCCTGGTTATTCTTGCCGATGCGTTGGGTGAATCGGGAGGCATAATAGCGCTCTCAATATTAAGATAATGAAAAATTAAGCTTTTGAATTCTTTTGAATTAACCCATTACTCAACTCTGCATGCGTCAATGCAATGGTATCCATCGCTAAAATCGTTTCCCCCCGGGGATTGGCGTGCCGCACGTAGGCAACAGCCAAGTATTTCCACTAACGGCAACGCAAACAGCCGTGCGGAATCTAGCAGCATCGTGCGGCCTTTATCCCGATAGCAAAACCAATTAGAAAGCACAAGGAGGATTCGAACGAAGGGCTGGCGGTTCGAAATCCCAGCGATGCAACGCGCGCGGAGATCACAAACATGCAAATGCCCATTTGCATTGAGTAGTTTAGGTGTGGTTAGTCTATTTTTTTATAGTCCAACGATCGAAGACCAAAAATGGTTAATAAGGTAGACGTATTGACGTATTAGCAGCAGATCTAAATTCGAATTCTATACTTTCTACGCCTTTTCTTACAAAATTGTTGTCAGCTATAGGTATCAATTCTTGTTTTCTGCCTTGAGTCCGATTGTATAGTTTAACGCCATCTGTTTCGATATAAACATAACTTTCCAATGATGCCAGGTAATAGATGCCTGAATATTTTTTCAGGACACCAGCTGGCACTGCTTTGGGCGTTGCTGGCTGCAGATCTTGTTGACCCGCTTATTTAGTACCTCTGGTCCATAGGTCCAAAACCTTTCACTGGTGGCTATGGCATTCACTTTCCCGCTTTGATCGCTGATAAAAATATACCAGACATTCTCAGAGGTCAAAGGCAGAAAACTGTCTGTGCCTGCTTGACGCAGGGCTATTTTTTCACTGCCGGTTTGTTGCAGGTATAAGGTGTCCGCTACAGATTTTCCTTCCAATTTTTCTGGTGGCTTCTGTGACAGCGCTTCGCTCTGATATCATCGAAGTGGAGAGATCGAGGTTAAAGCCCTACCTTCGTGAAGCACTTCGGCAAGCCTTCTACGCTACAGACATTAAATAAAAAGCTTGAAAGTTGTATGAAGTACATTCAACACCATATTGGTGATCAGTCAATTGCAGTCACGGCAACCGTACCAACCCATCCAAAATATTTAGTATCTCTCATAATTTCGTCCTCCGGGATTCACCTTTTACCGCGCCTCATCTCCCTAACCTTCTCCATGGTATTCGCCACCAGTTGTTCGGCCAGAGATACGTCCACTCCCGCTTGTTTGGCCAGCGCCTCAATGTCAAGTTTTCTGCCTGCGTTGATTGCGGGAAGTGCTAATTGCAGAAAGAGGTTCATCTTTTCGAGCTCTTCCTTTACCTCGGGGCTGGACTCCGTGGTAAAGAGTTTTTCGTAGGGATTAAGCTCGAGCTTGGCATTGAAAATCCGTTCCGCAGTCACCAGCATGGAGGGATGAACGCGGATCTGTGGTTCAGCCGGAAGACCAAAACCATCACCATTCAATTTTTGAGTAAGGGCATCGAACCCTCGTTCAGTCATGGATGTAAGCATGAGAACAGCCTCTCCTTCGTCGTAATAAGCAACAGCAAAGTGAGGCATCGCATCCCAGTGTTTCAATGACAGACGGTACACTCCTGAGTTGTACTCAACCTTGAAGTTTTCTTTCAATGGTTCGGTGTCCAGGGATTCCAGATCGTGGTCTGAAAAAAGGATCAATAATTCGTCCTTTTTGTTGAAAGTAACAGGGAACCTCGACCCAGTAAGTAACAGCATGTATGGAACAGGATTTCGTTCAATATCCTGCCGGAGCATTTCTTCACCCTCAATGTTGAGATCTACTTCTGTGGCAAAGAAGAAGATATCATCCTCATCAAAGCTTTGGTAGGAACTGACCGGTCCGAATGTCTGCCAGCACTCGCCGTTGAATGCGATCAGGTTGAACCAGAGAAGCGGGGTCTGTTCTTTCAAGGTTTGCGTCGTGCTTCGCGAGTAGAGCAGGAAAGATTCTCCGGAGAATACATCTTTCATTTGGTAAAAATCGGGCGCGGGATTCTCGATAAGCATACTGAAGCTAAAGCGCCACGGTTGAGCCAGCTGCTCCTTCAAAAATTGCTGTTCGGCCAAAGGCCTGCGTTTGACTTCATCGTGATTGAGGTATTTTCGCAGCAGTCCATCGGCCTTGAATACTTTGTGAACAATATATTGCGATTTCAGCATGTTTACCCAGCTTGCTTCCAGTTGCCGGGTAATATGCTTGTAGGTAGCGATCCGTTGGTCAAACTCGCGGGCGAGATTATCTTTTGCAGCGGCATAGTGCAATATAAAATCGTCAATAACAGTTGCTGATATGCGCGAGGTGCGCTCGCAAATCTTCTTAATTTCTTCAAAATCGGTCATCGGTTAAATTTTTTTTTGCTGCGTTGATGAGGCGCAAAAGTATGCTTTTTACAGTTGAGGTCAATGGGTGGGTTCATTTGCGGGTTCCGCCATTGTGTCTTTCTGAAACACTTCCAGTTGCCTGTTGGCGATCGTTAAGTTGTTCGTTTCGAATCCGTGAGGAAAACACCGCGAACATCCTCGTTCGGTTCCGTAGGTGACTCTTGAGATTTGAACGTTTGAAATTTTTACAGGCAAATCGGGTGCCCAAATTCGTCGATGCCAAATGCTTTTCGCATTTGCTTTTGTCTTTTCATAAAGAGCTTGATTAGGTTAGACCTAATGCTGAGCTCCTTTAAGAGTTGGTTTGAGATTTTTTATGGCCTGTAATTTCAGCGTTGCAAAGATAACGTTCTTTATTTTTATCTGAATTCCGGTAATTTTTTAACCTGCTTGTAAACTGTACCGGCTCATCGGATGAGCTTGTGAATCTTCTGAGGAAATCGGTTGCCGAGCCAGTCAATCTGGCGGATGCGCTTGGAAAACTAGAGAGATTCGAAAAGTTTGTTCAGGGCGTGTCTGCCAAAGGCGACGACAAGCGTAAGGTGCCAAATCCAAAATCGTCGGGGTATTTCCTGTCGTATTTCTGGCAGGTTCACGACCCGAAGAAATGGCCAATGATTTACTCGTCCTTGATCAATTCATTTGAGGACGTTGGGCTATGGAAGCCATTCAACAGCCAACGCGAGGAGTATGAGTATTTCTTCAACCTCAATGAGGAAATAAAATCATTGCTTGCCGAGAAAGCAAAGCAGAAAATATCGAATTGGGATGCTGAGCACGCATTCTGGAATCACTCTGGAAATCCCATGATCTCATCATCAAAATCCTCAACGCCGCAGGGGGCATTGGTAGCTGCCGAAGTTCCTGTAAAGAAGGCTGTGATTGCACTAAAGCCAAACTTTCAAATATCCGACTACCTTGTCCCGAAAGTTGCCGGACTGGTTGAACTTGGGAATTCTTCAGATAAAGCCAAAGGCGCTGAATTTGAAAAAATGGTTGCAGAGGTCTTTAAGTTGCTGGATTTTGAAGTGGAGAACCTGGGACAGGGGACGGGAAGGAATCCGGATGCAATAATCAAACACCGCGAAGAGCACACGGCATTTATCGTAGACGCCAAAGCGTACAGTGCTGGCTACTCCCTTGGTATCGATGATCGAGCCATCAGGGAATACATCAACTACTAATGTCCGCGGTTATATAAGGAAGGCTTTACCAAAATTGGCCTGGAATACAGACATCAAGCGATTCATTCTCCTGACGTCGGACGCGCTCCGTCACCTTCTGGCTTATCGTCTCAAAGATAACCTGCCTGTTACGCAGACGATAAAGTTTCTGGTGGATGCAGATAGCCCAGTGAAGTCCGATCAGGTTATCGGTCAGTTTGTTGACGTGTAAGGCATCTGAATAGTATTGAAGCAAAGGGCTCTCTTCGCAGCGGAATATTTGGTCAAACGACGGATTCATTCTTAGTCTGGCATAAATGGGAAAGTTACTCCAGATCGCCGTAAAAGAACTTATACCTGGGAAATCTCGCGTGATCAGTTACTCCCGTGGCCCCTTTCAAGTTCTGAACCTGATGAAAGTCGAGAAGTCTGGACACGATCCTATTAATCCCGCCTTGAAGAACGAAAAGAGGAATCGCCAAAAAGAAGAAACGAGGCCTATCAATATAGTTTTATCAACATCCCCTTTTCAAATTCCTTAAAATTCTCAATATTTTAGCTGGGAGCCCGTCCTCGGCCTTGATTGGCTTTGGATGGGTTTGTCATTTTAGTATCTTTCATTGGGCGAGATCCACCAGCTAAATCTTATTGCTCAACGACATGAAAGACATTCAAGAAGTAATTGATGCGCTTGTCCAGTTTAGGGACGAACGCGACTGGAAACAATTCCATAATTCGAAAGACCTGGCGGTTGCGATTAATATTGAATCTGCCGAATTGCTGGAAGCGTTTTTATGGAAGCAGTCAGAAGCTGCAGATAGGAACAAAATAAAAGAGGAGTTGGCTGATGTGTTTGCTTTCTGTTTTTTGCTGGCTGAAAAAGAGGGGCTGGACGTCAAACAGATTGTTCTGGAAAAGGTTGAACAAAACAGACAAAAGTATCCAGTTGACAAAGCTAAGGGTATTGCGAAGAAATATAACGAACTATGAGATTGTATGCAGGTCCGTCTGTTCAATTTATCGAGTTGAACAGACGAAATCAGATGTCCGCTTTGCTGGAGAATGAGTTCCTGACACAGCTTGGCAGAAAACCATCTACCCAAGAGGTAATGTCGTGGACAAATTCACTGTTACGAATGACAATCGTTCTTGAAAACGCTAAATTACTTGATCACGGCATTTTCTTAGAGTATCAGTTGCCATCATATGGAAGTCGCATCGATTGTATTATCTGCGGTAAGGACAATGATTGGATTGACAACGCTGTCATTGTCGAATTAAAGCAATGGTCCAAGTTAGAACTGTCTGATTACGATAGCGACAGAGTCCTAGTATATGTCGCTGGCGGAAACCGGGAAGTCCTTCACCCTTCAGTTCAAGTCAGCGGTTACAAAATCTATCTCGAAGGAAACCACACATCATTCTACGAACCACCTTTCCCAATTTCATTGAGTGCGTGTTGCTTTCTGCACAATTATAAATATGATTCATCAGACCCGCTCTTCGATCAGCGATTTAAAGATTATTTAAGTGAGTATCCTGTATTCACATTGGATGACGACTACGAGCTAACTTCATACTTAACGAATCGGGTTGCTCGTGGAGCTGGGATGCCTATCTTATCTAAAATTGAAAAGGGCAGACACCGCCCTTCAAAAAAGTTAATGCAACATGTCAGTGAGGTCGTCAAGAAAAAACTGAAAGGCGAACTGAAGGTCCTTGGATCTCCCAATGATGACTATATACTGCTGGATGACCAGATAATCGCTTATGACGCAGTACTATCGATTGTAAAAAAAGGGTTACATAATAGATTAAAATATTCGTTGATCGTTAAAGGCGGGCCCGGTACCGGTAAATCCGTGATTGCTCTGAAACTTTTGGCTGATCTAAACTCTGAAGGTTTTAATGCTCAATATGCAACAGGCTCAAATTCATTTACTGAAACGTTGCGCAAGATTGTTGGCCCTGCTTCGAAGGGTCATTTTAAATACTTTATGAGCTATGGAGACGCAAATGCAAATGAAGTAGACGTGCTAATAATGGACGAAGCTCACAGGATACGGGAAAAAACTGGATACCCTTTTAAGTCTACCGGCCGTCTACAAATTGAAGACTTGATCAATGCCGCCAAGGTCTCTGTATTTTTTGTTGATGACTTGCAGGTGGTGAGGCCGAACGAAATCGGGACGGTCGACTTCATTAAATCAAATTCGATTAATCAGCGTTGCAAAGTCTATGAGTTTGAACTTCGTACCCAATTCCGTTGCGCCGGTTCAGATGCATTTATCAATTGGATAAACCACACACTTCATGTTTTGCTGACAGCTAACCCGGAATGGATTGACGATCCAAATTTTGAATTCAAAATTTTTGATTCACCCTCAAGCCTGGAAGACGCAATCAAGACAAAAGTAGAACAAGGTTTTACTGGAAGGCTTACTGCGGGGTACTGCTGGAATTGGAGCGATAAACCTAATGCCGATGGCAGCCTTGTCGAAGACGTTGTTATTGGAGATTTCAAAAGGCCGTGGAACGCCCCGAATGGTATCAGCGGATTAAGAAAAGACGTTCCCAAAGCCTCATTTTGGGCGTACGACCCAAATGGCATTTCGCAGATTGGTTGTATTTACACAGCTCAAGGTTTTGAATTCGACTACGTAGGCGTGATCTTCGGCAAGGACCTAAAATATAATTTTGGAAAAAATGAATGGGAAGGCTTTCCTAGCCACTCGCATGACTCTGCCATTAAAGGCAGCAGAGATAAGTTTCTGGACCTTGTCAAAAATACCTACCGGGTTTTGTTGACGCGTGGACATAAGGGATGCTACGTGCATTTCATGGATAAGGATACGGAAAACTATTTTAGAAGCAGAGTTAGGAAAAATTTGAAGCACTATGATATGCTCGACAACGGTTCAAGAAGTATAGCAGCGGAACCTTAGTGACGGGATTCAAAAAATCTCTCAATGGCCATTGAACAAAATTTGTTCATAGTAAATCAAGAGTATCGCAGACGAGATATTCACACCAAATATGGTGGAAATCAGCAGAATGGAATTTGTCCTTCAGCTTCTTATCCATTCATTTTCATTTTTACAGGCAAAACAGGTGATCAGCACGGTTATAAAGATTTGTGGGAGAACGAGAGCGTTTTCTCATACACTGGTGAAGGACAATCCGGTGACATGGAATTTATTAGAGGGAATCTGGCTCTTCGCGACCATCTCAAGACTGGTAAACGTGTATTTCTGTTTCAGCAGTCCAGGAAGGGATATGTCCATTTTGTTTCTGAGATGACCTTCTTTGATTCTGACTACTTTGAAACACATGATACGGCTGGAAATGTTAGGCGTGGAATAAAGTTCTTTCTCAAGAGAAAAGATGCTATCGTTCCATATGAATTGAATACACTTACGATAGCTGCCGAACCACTTCTTGAGTATTTGGCACCTACCGTAACTGAGAGATCGGGCTTAGTTCTTTCGAGAGTTGGTCAAGGTGCCTACCGAAAGAGTATCATCAATCGATGGGAGAATAAATGTGCAGTTACTTCATTTAGTGATTCCAGAATTTTGATTGCTTCCCACATACATCCCTGGAGAGATTCTAACGATGACGAACGACTCGATATTAACAACGGCATCCTTCTTTCGCCTACTTATGACGCGCTGTTTGATAAACACTTGATCACTTTTGATAAATCTGGAAAAATTGTTCTGTCGGATACAGTTAATACTCAAGAATTTAGAAAACTTGGAGTGCACGGAACTGAAATGATTTCGAAGTTGAACTCCGATAACCTGTCATATCTCGAGAAGCATCAAGACGTTTTCCATTCAAAGGGTCAGGAACGATTAGAGGCAGGTTTCCAATTCTAGTAAATTCTTAATATTTTAGTCATTGGAGCCCATCCGTGGTCATGTATTATGGCCGTGGATGGGCGTTTGTCTTTAATTGAACCCCACATATGAATAGGCAAGAGTTGCTGGTAATAATTAATACCTTTTTAGGACGTTTTACCCAAGGGGTCAAACAATTTAATGAGGCAAACCAATACGACATCAATATTCACGCTGAGAACGCTCTAATCCCTCTGTTGCGCGAAATTTTTGACGACAAAGGATTGCTAAATGCAAATGCTCTTACAAAAAATGCCTGTGCCATAGACCTCGTTGACTACGAAAGCAGAGTCAACATTCAAATAATCTCAACTGCCGATGCACAGAAAATAACACAGACACTAGAAAAGTTTTTTCATAACCAACAACAGCGCGTGCTATGGATAGATATTTTTTAACCTAATGCAATCAACGATGGCAGAATGCTTAAAGTGCAAGGCCTATACAAAATACAATGGTGGCCTATGTTTTAAATGTTACAAAGAACAAAATTCAGATTTTGAAGTTGATGACGTTGGTCTAACAGACAAGGAATTCAACTATCGATACGGAATGATCAAAGGGCGTATTGCAGAAACTTTGATTCAGGAATTGTTCTTGAGCTTAAATTACAATGTTTTCAGATACGGGATGGAAAATACCATTCCTGGGATTATGGAACTTCTCCGCGGAGTAAGATCAGACGTATCCCAACATATTCGCAGGATGCCGGATTTTGTAATTCAGAATCCCGAAAGCAAAGACGTCTATTTTGTGGAAGTTAAATTTAGAGCTAATGGCGAGTTTAGACTGAAGGATTTACCAAAAGATTATCCGTACACAAATGCGTATATCATTGTTGTGACGAAAAAGCATATAAAGTGCTTAACCGTAAAAGAACTTCAAGAAGGAAAGGAGATTGCGCCCGAGTCCAAAAATTATCTCGGTAACAGAAAGGAGTTTGATTTGGACAAAGATGTAATTGTGGATTTCTGCAACTTCGCTGTGCAATTCTTTGAAAACGTTTGACTCTTATGAAAAAAAGAATTCAAACCCACAGATAGAATATATTCTTTTTAACAAAGGACCAGATCCATAATGATATGGTCCCCGTCCCCGAACCCTTAAGGTTTCTTAATTGGCGAACTAGCTATGAATGAACATTTGCATCTCGCAAATTCAATTAAAATTAAAATTGATTCGGTTAAGTAGGGCAACTGATAACTAAAGCTTATGGCATCACCAGATGAAGTAGTCTCAAGTTGGAAGGATTCACTTAAATTAGTCCAAGAAGAGATAGATAACGAAGGCAATGTTGTTAAACAGGGTTTCCGGACCCCACAGCTTGGAGCATTTTACAGGGTTCAAGCACATTGGTCAGTAAGTCAAGAACACGCAATTGTGGTATTACCCACCGGGGTCTTCGAAAAGAGATAACTATCGGTTACAAAAAATTGTCCCGATACCTATCAGGACCAACGAGCCGAAGAGTTTCCCGACAAAGATCAGATAAGATCAGAACACGCACACCTCTCCTCCTCCGCCTCACCCTCCCCGACCCGATCACCCCAACCTAATCCCCCTCTTCCACCCGCCGAAGCTTTAGCGTAGGCAGCACTGAGTCCCGGGATCAACCAGAATTGCCAAAATTCGCCCTTCTTTAATTAAAAAATCGGAAGCAATTGCTTTGAAGCGGCCGTTTTCTAAATTTGAAGTTTGCTTAGCTATTAAGAAAGAAAAAAGACCCTAGTACCCATTTAAAAAGACCCCACTATGATGATCAGATCGTCGGGGACTCTTGTCGGAGTCCTTATGGCGTTGTGTGTTGTTTCGGCGCACGCGCAGAAAATTCAAAAAATCAGACTTAAGCTCTCGGAAAAAGCAGCTGCGAGAATCGAGGGAAAACAATTCAAAAAAGATCCACAAGGGAATGTCCTGACGGAAGTTTCTTCCCTTGACCTCCTGAATACCAGGTGGGGCGCAAATGACATGCGACGGGTATTTCCTCACGCCGGCAAGTTTGAAGAACGGCACAGAAAACATGGCCTTCACCTCTGGTATGAGATTGCGTATTCAAAAGACAACCTCAACCTCAGTGGAATCGTCAGGGACTACAGTCAGGTGCCTGAGGTTTTAATTGCAGAGGAAGTCAGGGAAAAGAAGCTCATCGATGCCATACGACCCTTGAAGACCCCGCCAACCACGGTCAATGATCCTTATTTTTCGAACCAATGGCATTATCACAACACGGGTCAGTCGGGCGGTACCGCCGGCGCCGACATTAGCCTGCAGAGCGCCTGGGATATCGAAGCCGGTGATGACGATGTCATCGTTGCCATCATCGATGGCGGTCTGGATCCCAACCACGCTGATTTGCAGGCAACCGTCTGGATCAATCAGTCGGAGTATGCGGGTAGCCAAGGAGTTGATGATGACGGGAATGGTTATGTCGACGACGTCAATGGTTTTAACTTTGTCTATAATTCCGGAACCATCGAGCCTCATTATCATGGTGTGCATGTGGCGGGTACGGTTGCTGCAGTGAACAACAATGGCGTAGGTGTATCCGGGGTTGCCGGCGGCACAGGCACCGGTGATGGCGTGCGGACGATGAGCTGTCAGGTGTTCGCGAGTGGCGGGGCGGATGGATTCGATGTTGCCTTCGTTTACGCCGCCGATAACGGCGCGGTGATTTCGCAAAATAGCTGGGGATACACGTCGCCCGGCTACTATGAACAATCCGTACTGGACGCAATTGACTATTTTATCGACAATGCGGGGTACGATGTTAACGGTAACCCTGTTGGTCCCATGCAGGGCGGCATCGTCATTTTCGCCGCGGGAAACAGCTCTTCCTCCGCCGACCATTATCCTGCATACTATGAGAAGGTCCTTGCTGTCGCCGCGACTGATCACAACGACCAGGTGGCTTACTTTTCGAATTACGGGACGTGGGTTGATATTTCCGCCCCCGGGGTAGATGTTTATTCAACCTATACGAACAACACGTATGATTATCTGTCCGGCACTTCTATGGCGTGTCCCCATGTTTCAGGTGCGGCCGCGCTGGTCGTATCGCGTTTCCCGGGCATCTCGCCGGAAGGAGTAAGGCAGCGATTAACCTATTTTGCTGATAGCATCGATTCTCAAAATCCGTCTTACGTTGGATTGCTTGGCGCAGGAAGGCTTAATGCATTTAATTCCCTTCAGGAAGAGGATTCGATCGCACCGTCGGCTATTGATGACCTGAGCTACACGGCTCTTTCCCATGACAAAGTAAAGCTCACCTGGACGGCCACTGGGGCTTCTGATACAACCGGCACCGCATCGGGATACATCATTAAATATTCGACTGTGGCCATCGATGACTCGAACTTCGATTCAGCCACTACCTATCCGTCGGCTATTTCGCCAAAGAATTCCGGCGAAACGGAACTGCTTCAGGTTTCGGGACTGACCGGATTAACGACATATTATTTTGCCATCAAGGCTTTCGATTTCTCCAATAACATCTCGCCGATCAGCAATGTCATTTCATTTACAACCACCGCTCCGCCGGTAATTGATGTATCGCCCGATTCCATAGAGCATCACATGTATTCAGGAAAAACTGATACCCTAATGATCACCGTTGGCAATACGGGAGAAGGAATCCTCGAAGTGACTCCTTCGATACAAGTCACCACCACGTCGATGGTTTCCCAGGAACTGCATCAGTCAACCCAGGGCTCATACGCCAGGATCAGCGATCCGGATACGAAAAAAGTCAGCGAAGTTTTAGTAAGACCGTTCACTTATACCGGGCCATCGCTGACAGGCGTGAAAGTGGGCATTCCAAGCGGCTCAAGCGGCGATTTTACCGCTTTTACCTCGGAGCTGGCCGCAAGAGGAGCTGAGCTCGTGTTCTTATCTGATGTTGGAGGGGCTGCATGGCAAGGGTTGGATATCATTTTTATTGATGACTATTATTTTTATTCATTCACTTCGGAGGCGATCGCCGATATCAGGGATCACATCGCTGCAGGTAACGGACTGTTTATTGTAGGTGACAATCAGCTTTCTGAAAACGCAATTGATCAGATTTTGGATGGCACTGGCTTATCATCCACGTATGTTGGTTTCTCGGATACGTACATCACGGATATCTTCGAACACCCGACGACGCAGAATGTTAACACGATATATTCACCAGCATATGGCATGTACTATACCGCGGCGGATCAGTCCAAGGTTCTGATGAACGATGATTACGGACGTCCTCATGCGGTGGCGACGGCTTTTGGCGGTGGCAGAGTACTTGCATTCGGCAATGAAATAACATTTTTCAGCGATTTCTCGGACAATGATCTTTTTTTGCACCAGGCAGTTGACTGGCTGGCAGACGTTGTTCAGTTTATTTCTGTTCCTGATCAGCAATTCAATATTTCAGCCGGGGACACAGTACAGGTGCCTCTGTATTTCGACACCGAGGGTGTCATCGGTGGGGAATATTATGCTGACGTGGTTCTTCACAGCAATGATCCTTTGAACGATGCGGTCAACGTACCCGTACATTTAACCGTTACCGGTAGTCCTTCGATTGAAGTGGACGCTGACAGCATCGATTTTGGCGAGGTATTTATTACGACTGCCAGCGAAGAAGAATTTACGATTGCGAACGCCGGAACGGACGAGCTTCAGGTAACGATCGATTTCGATTCGGATTCGATCTTCACCATTTCCGATACCACGCTGACGATCGCGCCCGGTGATGAAGCGGAGGTTCTCATCACATTCACTCCACAGGCGGATTCCCTATACAGCAGGCTTGTGAGTATTTATTCGAATGATCCCGAAGACAGCGTGCTTTATGTGGCCGTCGCGGGGCAAGGCGTTTATCCTCCGGTCATGCAGGTGTCGCCCGACTCAATCTCTGAAACGATCTATTATAATGGCAGCAGCATCGTCAATATTACGATTGACAATACAGGGGGCGGCAGCGTTTTGGAATTTATTGTCAGCAAGCACAAGGACGGGGAAGAAATCGACAGTCTGATCAGCAGCGTTCAGCAAACATTTGATAATTCCAAAGGCCACCGGCAGAAGGCCCTGGTGGAGGGCAAGCTCACTGAATTTGCAGTAACATCGAAAACGCAGGTAGCCAGCTACACGGTCAATCCATCCGTGTCGGACGGCAGGAATATTTTGATCCTGACTGACTACTATTCTTATGCCAATAACATCATATCTCACCTGAACAGTCTGAACAGATTTAGCTCCATTTCATACGTCGATGTATCCTACACGACACCTACCCTGGAATTTCTGTCGGCTTACGATGCGATATTGATTCATGCCTCTAATGCCACGGATTTTACCACGTTGGGCAACAACCTTGCGGATTACGTAGATGCGGGTGGCGGCGTTGTATCGGCACTTTTTGAGGTGGCGAATTCGGGCTACGGCAAACTCCAGGGTCGATGGGAAACCGGTAACTACCGCGTTATGAACTGGAGCTACTATCAGTCGAACTATAATCTTTCGCTGGATATTGCCGGAGCCGCCAATCATTCCCTGATGAAGGACGTTAACAGTTTCAGCGGTGGCTATTACAGTTACAGCCCCGCGAGTTCCGTTACCCTGACCACTGGATCAGTGGCCGTGGCTGACTGGTCGAACGGAATCCCGTTGATCGCTTATAAGAGTATTGATCGCGTGAACAGAGTGGATCTCGGCTTTTTTCCGGTCTCAGGTTCGTATAACTGGGGTTACTGGGATCCTGCCACTGACGGTGCAATCATCATGGCCAATGCGCTGGATTTCGCCGGCCGGACCGACAAATGGCTTAAGCCTTTGCAGACGGAGGGATCCGTTAATGCAGGAGACGCAGCCAGTTTGGAGGTATTGCTGGATGGTGAAGGAATGGATCCCGGAACTTATGACGCGATGTTATATGTCGCAGGCAACGACCCTTCAAACTCACTCGATTCGGTTTTCTTTACCCTCGAGATACTGGCTGCACCCGATATCGAACTGACGGATTCGATCCTTGTCATGGATACAACATTTGTCAACTATTCCTCGACGAAGTCAGCAGTAATAACAAACACCGGTACGGATGATCTGAGCATCACCAATGTTTATGCATCTGATTCGGCATTTACCGTAAGTCCATCAACCTTGAATATTGCGGCGGGAGAACAGGATACTGTTACAGTAACATTCAATCCTGTTGTCGAGCAGAATTATGAAGCGATCCTGTATTTTGTATCAGATGATCCGGATGAGGATACGGTGAGCATGCAACTGACGGGTGTGGCGTTGGATCAGCCAGTGATTGAATATACACCTTCGTCGCTTGAAGATTCTTTGCCGACGGGATATACCGACACGCTTTATGTGCACATTTCCAATACCGGAGGCAGTGATCTGAGGGCGTCTCTTTCATTCTCGGAAACCGGTTACGCTGAACCTGCGGTGGCCAGGGTTATCGCGAGGATCAATTCATTGCCAATGGCCAGGGACCTTCGCGACGAAAAACCGCTTGTCAGGTTGGATAAGGCTCGCAAGGAAGACGGGGCATTTGGTATTGCCGGCATTCAAGGTGACGTCAACTCAGCCGGGTTAAATGTCGCAGTGCTGGGTGCTGAGAATTCTTCATCAGGGCTGATGGACGCAGTCAATAAAATTTACGCCACCGGCAAATTCGCTTCTGTATCGTACATCAATCTGTATTATTATACGCCGACATTGTCGGAAGTCTCTGCATTCGATGCGGTGATGGTATTCAGCAATTTTCCTTATGCCAATAACACGCAGGTTGGTAATGTATTGGCCGACTACGTTGATAACGGTGGTGGAGTAGTCGCGTCGATGTTTGAACATGGTGGCTCCTACAAATTAGGCGGGCGCTGGTACAACGAGCATTATTATCTGATTGATCAAAGTTCGGTTAGCTATGGTCCGAGGCAGTATCTCGGTACCTACGTGTCCAGCCCGATCCTTGAAGGCGTGTCCTCTTTTGATGGCGGCGCTTACAGCTACCGACCGTCGGGCACGAGCATTGCGGAAGGCGCTGAATTGGTGGCCAGCTGGACCGACGGAAAGCCGTTGGTGGTGACAAAAACAATTAACGGAACGAGAAGGGTAGACCTGGGAATGTTTCCGATATCCAGTGACTATTATTATGAGAGCTGGAACCCGTCGACGGATGGAGCGCTGTTGATGGCGAATGCACTTATTTATTCCGCGACTGCGGACGAGCCCTGGGTTTCATTCGTCGAAAACGAAATCACTGTTCCCGAAGGAGGATCCGTGGATGTTCCGGTCATCTTCAGCAGTGTCAGAAAACCTGCTGGTACGTATAGCGGTACCGTGAACATCACCAGCAACGATCCGGTCAACGGACTCACTGAAATCCCTGCGACCCTGGTCGTTACCCCGGCCTCAGACATCGACCTCAGCACCGATCCAATCACCTTTGATACGCTGTTTGCCAATATTCAGCAACAATCAGTTGACCTGCTCATCAGGAACGAAGGATCAGAGTCGCTGACCGTTGATTTTGTTTTCTCCGATTCTCTCAATTTCCATGCGGCCCCGGTTACAGTAGAGCCATTCTCCGAGGAAGTTGCCAGTATAACATTCGCACCACAAACGGAAGCTTATTTCTCTGAGACTGTTTCACTGATCACAAACGATCCCAAGGAAACAGAAATCTCCATTTCCTTGTTCGGCGTGGCGATCTATGCGCCGGTAATGACCGTGTCACCTGACTCGATTCAGCTGACCGTCGACGCCGGGTATTCTGTGCAGGAGACGATGGAAATTGGCAACGTGACGGGATTGAGTGACCTGAATTGGAATGCTGCTGTCACTTATACGCCGGCAGTCACGGAGGTTCCGGCGCCAGCCGAAAAGCAGCCGATCACCAACAAGCAGGCAGCGGCTGCCCTTGATAAGTATCTCGCCGCAACAGGCAAAGACAACGTCGCGACTGCTGATACTGCTACCGCCTATGGCTGGATAAGCCTTGGAGAAACAAATGGGACGGTGACTCCCGGCAATGCACAGAATTTTCAGGTTACACTGGATGGCTCAAGCCTGCTGCATGGGGTTTACGACGCCGAAATTAGCATCAGCAGCAATGACCCGGTCAACGGTTACAAGCGTGTGCCTGTTTGGCTGAACGTGATCGGAAAAGCGGAAATTTACCTATCAGATACGTCCCTGACATTCGATCCGTTGTTTATCGGCCTGGCCGACACGGCGTTCGTGTTTATCTACAACTCCGGCACCAAAACGCTCGAGATGTCGGTTGAGAACACGAACGATGCTGACTATAGTTATTCGTTAACGGATTCGGCCATCGCTCCATACAACTGGGCTGTGCTGCAAGTAATTTTCGCGCCAACCGCCGCGGGTGCACTGAATGGACAGCTGATCATTTCGACGAATGATGAGACCGATCCTGTCGTGACCGTTGACTTGTCCGGAACCGGAGTTGAGCCACCAGTTGCCAACGTGGACCCTGGTGAAATCTCGGTATACGTTGTACAGGGAACTACGTCTGCCACTCAGTTCACGATTCAAAATGACGGTGCAAATGATCTTACGGTGAGCATCCCCGAGTATATCCAAACGAGTTCTTATACTCCGGCGGGCAGCGGGGACGACAGCGCCAATGGAGACTTTGGTTACCAATGGATCGATAGCAACGACCCTGGCGGACCGCAATTTGAATGGATTGATATTTCGTCAACAGGCACGTATGTGTTCTTGTCCGATGACAGTTACGCGTCCGTTAATCTTACTTTTCCTTTCCCGTTCTTCGGTGTTGACAAGTCTGTTGCTTATATATCATCAAATGGATACCTGGCGTTTAATAGTAACTCCGCTTCCAGCTTAGGCCCGGGGCTGCTAAATCCATACACTTCTCCCACTGATCTGATTTCGGCGCTTGGGAGAGACCTGTACCCGCCTTCCGGCAATGTGATTTATCACGGCAATAGCGAACGGTTTATCGTCACGTACCAGAATGTTCCAAACTATAGCGGGTATGGAACCCACACTTTCCAAATCATCTTATATGCCTCTGGCAAGATTAAGCTTCAATACCTGACCACAACCGGTTCGTCAGCCTCAGAAGTGGGCATCGAAGATGAACAGGGAGTAAGGGGAATAATAATTGCGAGCTACAATAATTATATAACAAACAATCTTGCCGTCGAAATCTCCGGCGCCGACCGATTTATCACAAGTATCAATCCTGCGGAAGTACTTCTGGCCCCGGGCGAGTCTCAAACGTTCGATGTGGCGCTCGACGCAACCGGTCTTGACACGGGATCTTACACCCAGGTTGTCAATATCCTCACAAATGATCCGCTCAGGCAAGTGATCCCTTACACGGTCAACATGGAAGTGATCATGGTGCCACAATTTACCTCGGCATTGTCTGACACCGTGGATCTGGATGAGGGCAGCTCGCTTGCCTTCCAATTCGAGGCGACGAATCCAAGAAATTCAACCCTGGTGTTCACGCTGGCAGATTCTGTTGTGAACGCCCATATGATTGAAAGCGGCTTGTTCCAATTCGACCCGGACTACACGCAGGAGGGACTTTATCAATTCGAGGTAAGGGTCGACGACGGCTGGCTGGCAAACCATCACACCTTCTGGGTGCGCGTTAATAATGTCAATCGGGCGCCGTATGTTGCCCATTCGGTATCGTCCATCAGGGGACAGATGGGTGAATCGGTGGTCATCAATGGTTACGATATCTTTGCGGACTATGACGAGGAGCCTTTGTTCTTCCAGGCGGTATCGGATCAGCCCGAACTGGTTGCCGTGCAGGTGCTGGATAGCGGGCGCATTGAGATCAGTTTTGTGTCGCCGGGCCTGGTGCCCGTGACACTCACGGCCGCGGACATTCATGGCGCATCCGTGACCGAGTTGCTGGCCGTGGAGTCATATGAAAACCATGGACCGGTTGTCAATGCAAATATGACCGACCAATACATTACACTTCGCGACCCTTCGTTCGAGCTGAAACTGTCTGATTACTTTAGCGATCCCGATGGCGATGCGCTGGAATATTCCTTTGTCGTCAGTGAATCGCCCGGGGATTTTACCCTGACAGGCGATGTGCTGTCGTTCACCGCAACTGCGCGTGGAACCGTGGGCGTGGATGTGACCGCTACGGACACAAAGGGACTGGGAACTATTTCAAGTTCGTTCATTATATATGTGGAAAATCTTGCTCCGGAATTGCTGGATACGCTGAACAACATTGTCACCTATCCCACCACGGAAACATTCAACTACGATCTCGCCGGTTACATTTTTGATTTCGAAGGTGATCAGCTAACGCTCACTGTAAACGTAGCCGATCCCGCAATCGCCGAGGGTGTTGTGATGAATGGCGTGTTGAGTGTCAATGTCCTGAAACAGGGTGAGACTATTATCGCCGTCAGTGTTGAGGATGGCATGGGAGGACATCTCGAAACGTCATTAACAGTCACCGTCAACAATCGTCAACCCGTTGCGCTTACACCGACATTTGACCTCGCGATATCGAATGCCGAGGTCGTCGACATTAATCTTAACGACCATTTCGTGGATGAAGATGGCGATCAACTTTCGTTTTATCACATAACGACTTCATCGGCATTCAGCGTAGTACAGGATGGCAATATGTTAACAGTGGGCGGGACAGGCCAGGGCACCGGCAGCATCACGGTTTCTGCCACTGATGATTACTCAAATTCTGTTACAATGACTTTCAACGTAACGGTAAGCAATGGCACTCCGGTGAACATCATTCCTTTCTTGGATAAAGTCGTTACGCTGGCTGAGTCGCCATGGTCTTACATGTTGCCGGAGCACTTCGTAGATCCGGACAACGATGCCATGGGCTACGTTGTATCCGTGGATGCGCCGAATGTTGTAGACGCGTCAATCCTGGATGATGTGCTGACCGTCAATGCGCTGTCAAGGGGCAGCGCGCTGATCACGGTGACAGCCACGGATGCCCTGGGCAACGCTAAATCCGTGTCCTTCCATGTTGACGTGGTCAATCGTGAAGTGATCAATGACGTCGCGCTCACGGATCTTACAACATGGTCGTCATCGGGGCCGGTCGAGGTTTCGCTGAGCGACGCATTCATCGACGCTGACAACGATCCTTTGACCTATACGGCTGAAGTTGTCCCTTCCAATATTGCCACCGCCAGTATTTCAGGTGGTGTGCTTACACTTACTGTCAGCGAGGCGGGAACTGCAACCGTCAAAGTAACGGCTTCGGATGGATTCGGAGTGGCTGCTTCGGATGAATTCAGTCTGACAGTGCTGGAGAACACGCCGCCTGTTTTGACCGGCACTTTTGCGCCGAAGGTTGCGACCCTGTCAACGACGGCGTGGACTTATGACCTGGCGACATACTTTGAGGATCCGGAAGGCGAAACACTGACGTATACGGTAACCGTTGACCAGGCAGGGATCGTTACGCACAGCATTGTCGACAACATTCTTACCGTTACGCCTGCCGCAAAGGGTGTCTGCCAATTGCTTATCACTGCTACTGATCCACACGACGAATCAATTGCTGCCACGTTGGATATCACTGTCGAGAACCAGCCTGTTGTCGTTGTAGGACAGGTGCCTGATTTCACGGGAACGATCGATGAGAATGAGATTGAGCTGGCGCTTGAAAGTTACTTTGCTGATGCTGATCAGGATCCGCTCACTTACACGGTGACGTCCTCGCCCGATGGCTTTATAATTTATTCGCTTGCGGATAATGATCTTGTCATTGAGGCGCAAGCCGTGGGCACGGCAACTGTGACGATCACGGCGAGTGATGCCGTCAGCACCGTGGAGATTTCATTCACCGTTACAATAACAAACTCACCTCCCGTTTTGGCCGAAGCTTTTGACCCAAAGGTTGCGACCTTGTCGACTACTGCTTGGACGTATGATCTGGCGACATACTTCAACGATCCGGAAGGTGAAACACTGACATATACCGCAACCGTTGACCCGGATGGGATCGTTGAGTATGACATTGACAACAACATTCTTACGGTGACACCTGCGTCAAGGGGTGCGTGCCAACTGCTGATCACGGCTACTGATTCTCACAATGAGTCCATTACAGCCACGTTGGATATCACGGTCGAGAACCAGCCTGTTGTCCTTGCAGGGCAGGTGCCTGATTTCACGGGAACGATCGATGAGAATGAGATTGAGCTGGCGCTTGAAAGTTACTTTAGTGATGCGGATCAGGATTTGCTCACTTACACGGTAACGTCCTCGGTCGATGGCTTTATACGCTATTCCGTGGCGGGTAATGATCTCACCATTGACGTGCAAACCGTGGGGACCGCGACTGTAACGCTCACGGCAAGTGATGACTTCAGCAGCGTGGAGACTTCGTTTACGGTTACAATAACAAACCAGGCTCCGGTATTGAGAAATACGATGGGCGATGTGGTGATGGTATCAGGCGATGATCCGGATGGGATAGACCTTGAGATGTATTTTGGTGAACCGGATGATGAAGAGATCACGTACTCCGTGGAAAGCTCTGTTTCCGGTCTGGCGACGCTGGATGTAAGCAACGAAGAGCTCTCGATTTCAGCGGTTGCGACAGGCACTACGCAGCTGACTGTAACTGCTGCTGATCCGCACGGTGCCACGGTTTCGCAGTCGTTTCAGCTGACGATCAAAAGTCAGAACAATGAACCTGCGCTGATCAGGGATTTTGAGGATGTAACGGTCAGGCTGGATGCTCATGAAATCAGATTTGCGCTGTCTGACTACTTCGCGGATGATGATGCGTTGACCTATTCCGTTGTGGTTGAAGACGAAGCCGTACTTGACGGCGCGATCATTGGTGATTCGCTGCACCTCGGTTTGCTCAAACTAGGAGAGAGCCTTGTTGTAATCGAAGCGACCGATCCGTTCGGGGAAAGGGTCGTGGCGGTCTTCACTGTCCATGTTGTCGATCACATCACAGCCGCGGATGATTCCTATCAACTGACCGGGATCAGTGTGTACCCGAATCCGGCCAGCGATCGGGTCGTTATCAGCTATACAGTGCGCAAGGCGGGAACGGTGCGGATCCAACTACTCGACAGCCGTGGCAGGATGGTAGCTGATATTCATGCAGCCGAAGAGTTCCCTGGAAACAAGGAGGTTGAGTATCACCCGGCGACCGGATTGCATGGACTTTTCTTTATCAGGTGTCAGTCTGCGCAAAATACAGAAATCAGAAAAGTGGTATTCCAATAAGTTCGTGAACCGCAGATATAAGGAGAGGGTGCCCCAGTCGGGCTCCCTCTCTTTGTATGGGGGTGACTTTGCGTTGTTGCGTATTGACTTGCCTGTCCAAGCGAGGTCTCCGCCTCGGGACCCCGCTGTCGAAAAATATGAGGCCTTGTTAAAGCAACTTGAAATTGATTGCGATGAACGGTTTGTATTTAAACCGTTCGACTATCACGTGCCTGACGGCACTTGGTGAAAATTTATTGCCGTTTCTACCAGGATTGACGTCCCTAACGGGACTTGCCTTAGTTTTTTCTACGAATCAGATCTTTTGCGAACTCTAACTCCAGATCCTTGCGACAGCAGACAATCCATTAACTCGTCAGACGAATAGGATTATCAGGAGGCTAATGGTTTTCACTGTCCAAGCGGGGGCTCCGCCTCGGGACCCCGCT